>Ga0115099_10996882_pt1 | contig 17432 bp, 31 predicted proteins | sample MBTome_FD_89017 | JGI IMG/M metagenome (GOLD analysis project Ga0115099, IMG submission 89017) | Marine eukaryotic communities from Pacific Ocean to study complex ecological interactions - MBTS_20Mar14_M2_3um Metatranscriptome... | ecosystem: Environmental > Aquatic > Marine > Oceanic | place... | reverse complement strand
GTTGGATACTATCCTCTTTTTTTATATATTGTATTAAAGGTTACAGACTATAGTGTCACAGCACCACTTTAAAAACACGAAATGATAAAACAAAAGCAAGTCGAGAAAGAACTCTACGATGTAGATTCTCGCACTATTAATTCATCTGAGTTAAAATTGAACGGACAGAAAATTCCTGATCCAAAATTACACCAAACTATTTCATTTATTAAATCCGGTATTAGGATATTTGCCTGTATTGCAGGCTTTTCTTCTTTCTATGCAATAGGGTTTTTTGGATTATTAATTGCAGAAGTAGTTGGAATTTATGAAGAATTAGTTTAAATTAAAGTTATGGCAAAATATCAATCAACAAAAGTATTCGATGGATTCAGTACAGTCTTTCGACAATGGAAAGCTAAGTCTACTCATTGTAGGTTTCTACATGGGTATGGAGTATCATTTAAACTCTGGTTTGAAGGAGAATTAGATGAACGTAATTGGGTATGGGACTTTGGAGGCATGAAAAGAGCTAAAGGTACGATAGATGGAATGTCTCCAAAAGCATGGATGGATCATATGTTTGACCATACATACCTAATAGCAGAAGACGATCCATTCTTACCTGAAGCATTAAGACTTAATCAAATAGGTATAGCACAGGTTAGAGTAGTACCTGCTACAGGAGCAGAGAAGTTCTCACAGTATATATATGAAAAATTAGCACCTTTCATAGAGACGGAAACTGAAGGTAGAGTAAAAGTTATAAAAGTAGAATTTAGAGAACACGGTAAAAACTCAGCAATATATGTCCCTAGGTAGAATAGAAGATTACGACAAAAACTTACCGATTGTAGAAATATACACTGCTGTACAATCAGAAGGTAGTAGAGCAGGATATCCAACAGTAGTAATTAGAACTACAGGATGTACTCACCGATGTTATTTTGGTGAAGGAGGATGGTGTGATTCTTGGTATACAAGTATTCATCCGGAGAAAGGTAAATTTAGTTTTAATGATATTATTAAAGCATATGATGATAATCCACACATATCAGAAATGATGTTAACTGGAGGAAGTCCTACTATGCATAAAAAATTAGTTAACGAATTAACACATTTAGCTCATGAAAGAGATATATTCATTACTATGGAAAACGAAGGATCGCATTATCTTGAAACTGACTATCCTATTAATTTGCTCTCGATATCTCCTAAGTTCAGCAATTCAGTCCCTGTACTCGGAGTTGAAACACCTGAAGGAAAGATAACAGATGAGAGAATGATTAAACAGCATAATAAGTTTAGACTTAATTATGATGCTATTAAAAAGAGTATTGCTTATCACTCAGATTTTCACCTTAAGCCTGTATGGGACGGTAAAGATGAAGGAGCTTTAGCTGAAATTTTAGAATGTATAGAGATGCTAGATGCACCTCAAGATAAAGTATGGTTTATGCCTGCTGGAGATACAAGAGAAGCATTACATAAATCTTACCCTATTATGTTTGATTGGGTAAGAGATAATGGTTATAGATTAACCTGGAGACCGCATATTATTGCGTTCGAAGATCAAAGAGAAGTTTAACGCCTTAAAACCCAAAGAAATGGCAGAATTTAGATTAATTAAAATGCTTCGTAAAATGCACGAAGCTAATAGACAAAAAGCATTGATGACTCTAGAGTTGTTAACTGAAAATCCTGCTGGAATTGGAGATCATTCAACTGAAGATTTTTATAAGAATGCTGATGAAGCAATAAGATCTTTAGCTGAGTCAGAAGACGTATTAGAAACGATTAAAAGACATTACCCAGAATGAGTCATATAATAGGTAGTCCATGTGTTAGTACTTGTGATACAGCTTGCGTAGCAGTATGTCCGGTAGACTGTATACATGGCCCTATTGATATTGAAGGTGCAGGAGCAGAAGTAGCAGATATGAGCAAAGAAGACCTTAAAGGTAAAATGCTCTTTATTAACCCAGATGAATGTATTGATTGCGGTGCTTGTATTCCAGAATGTCCAGTAGAGGCTATCTATGAAACAGAAGATGAAGCGATTGAAAAAGACGGAACAGACAAATACGTACATATGAATTATGAATTTTTTAAATTAAAATATACACCATAAATGAACGAATCAGAATTTATCCAATGGCTTAAAGGTTTTGTAGAAGGAGTACACCACTATAATATAACACCAGCCCAATTTGACCACTTAAAAGAGAGATTACAAACAGTAGGTAATAGCTCAATCGCAGATTACTCTACTGGCAACTGGCAAATGAATCATACATGGGAGTAAAAAAAGTATTTTTATCATGGGATGATGTTAATAGGTTACTAGATACCATACATGCCAAGACAAAAGGAGAGATAGACTATGTAACAGGGATACCCAGAGGAGGAACTATATTAGCTATTATGTATTCACATCGTTTTGATGTTCCGTACTTCGAATATAAAAGTAACCACTATCCTAGATTATTGATAATTGATGATATAGCTGATAGTGGAGATACAATTTTAAAATGGAGAGAAGAAATGTTTAATCCTAAGTTTGCAACTCTTCATTATAAAACATCTTCAAAAGCAAAACCAGAATTCTTCGCAGAAGAAATAGACGATGATTTCGGTTGGATAGTATACCCTTGGGAAAAAGAAAATTCAAATCCTATACAAGGATATTTGGAAGAATGAAATTAAATTCTTATATTAAATAATAATGAGTCGTAGACCCTCAATAAAACAAACTAAATAGAAAATGGCAAAAAAGTTTATAGAAGGAACAGAATTAGTAAAAGCAGGATATGCAAATGGTATATCAAGTCAGTTAGCAGAAAAGCAAAAGACAGATGGTCCTGAAGCAAGGTTAACTGAACATGAAAAGAAAGTTATTATAGAAAGAGCAGCAGCAGCATATGCAGATTTTTTAACTGCTTTAGGTTGTGATTATAAAGATGATCCTAACTCATCTGACACTCCATTTAGAGTTGCAAAAGCTTATGTAAATGATTTATGGGCTGGAAGGTATAACCCTTTAGACCGTATTACTGCATTTCCATCAGACGGATATGACGGTATCGTACAAGAGAGTAATATACCTGTCACGTCAATGTGTTCTCATCACCATCAAGCTATTAGCGGTACAGTAAGTATTGCTTATATAGCCTCTGAAGATGGTAAAGTAGTAGGACTATCTAAGCTTAATAGAATAGTAGAGCAATTCGGTAGAAGAGGAGCTATACAAGAGCAATTAACTGTAGCTATTCATAATGCTGTAGATAAGATATGTGAAGGTAATTTAGGAGTAGCAGTTCAAGTAAATGCAACTCATGCATGTGTATCATGTAGAGGAGTTAAGCATAGAGGAGCTTCAATGCAAACAGCTAAGTTAACCGGAGCATTCATTAATGAGGATTCAGCAAAAGCAGAGTTCTATAAGAATATAGAATTAGCAAGTATATGTCGTCACTAGAGATAGATATCAGACCTTGGGGTAGATATGAGGTATTATTAGATAGTTCATGCACTAAAGTTAAACTTATAACTGTAGAAGCAAACCGAAGATTATCTTATCAATCTCATAAAAAACGTGAAGAAAACTGGACAGTAGTAGATGGTGATTTAACCATAGAACTAGACTCAGTAGTGGTCACCCTACCAGTTGGACATTCAATTCATATACCAAAAGGAGCTAAGCATAGAGCAATTAACAAAACATCTAAACCAGTTCAATTTATCGAAGTTCAGACAGGAACGTATTTCGGTGAAGATGATATAATTAGATATGAAGATGATTATAATAGAAACTAAAATAAATAAATTATGACAAATTATTGGCAAGTTACAACTCAATTTGAAAGAGAAAGCGATACAGGAAGAGTACAAAAAGTAAAAGAAGTCTACTTAGTAGATGCTATGTCTGGAACAGAAGCAGAATCTAAAACATATAAAATGTTAGAGGAGATCGGTGAAACCGGATTTAAAATCATAGCTTTAACAGAATCAAGAATTATAAAAGTATATTAAGTTGTATACTAATTATTTTTTTCTTATATTACTTAATAAATTAAAAGCAATAGAACATGCAGTTATCACTATTTGAGGAAGAGAAGTACGAGATTCCATCTTCTCCCTCAGTACCATTCATCGACGAAGTAGAAATTTTTAATAATACTTTCGGTAAACCAAATAATTATGAACCTAATATACCAGCTAAGAAAGAGTGGCAATTTGTCTATGATTTCATCCTTGAAGAACTCGAAGAATATAGAGAAGCTTGCGAAAGAGGGGACATTGTGGAAGTTCTGGACGCTTTGTGCGATATTACTTATGTTTCCCTTGGGAACGGTGCTATGTTACACGGCCTTAAGGATAAGGTATGGCCAGCATATTTGGAAGTACAAGCAAGTAATATGTCAAAAGCTTGCGAAACTGAAAAAGAGGCCATACAGACCGTCAGCCAAAGAAGTAAGGAGCAAGGTGAGGCCTGTCATTTTGAGAAGGTTGCGGAAGGACGGTATATTGTCTATCGATCTAGAGATAAAAAAGTAATGAAAAGTATTAACTACTTCAGACCAGACCTTAAACAGTTTTTCACGGAGGACATACCATTTTAAGATGATTAATTTAGATAAACATAAGTTATTCGATTTCGAAACTAAACAAGAAGTAGTGCCTTTAGCTATTGCAAAGAAAGCAGTTCAAGAAGCTTTTGATATAGCTAATGAGAAGATAGGTAATAATATGGAAGCAGTCATGAAAGGAGTAGCAGATTCTATGACTCAAATTAATAAAGCAGTTAACGAAACACTAAAAGATGATTAAAATAGCACATGAAAGTCCGAAAGGAGTATTTGATGAAGTACAGAAACTTACTGATTATGATTATGCTTTAGTTCATTTATTTGAAGAAGACGAAGAGTACCTTACTCAATTTAAAAAGGCAAGAGATAAAGGTAGAGAAATTATTTTAGATAACTCTATATTTGAATTAGAAGAAGCTTTCGATGCTGTTAAATTTGATAACTGGGTTAAAGAATTTAAACCTTCATGGTATATAGTTCCAGATGCTTTAGAAGACTATAGAAAAACTATAGATCAAATGGAGGACTGGAATAATAAAGGGTTAGGGTATCAACATAGCGGTAAGATAGGAGTAGTTCAAGGTAAAACGTATTACGAAATAGTAGATTGTTATAACTATATGAATAAAGAAGCAGATGTAGATATGATTGCTATATCTTTTGATTATTCGTATTATAACCTATCAGTTCCTCATGCTAACAAGTATGTTAGTTGGATGCTAGGACGTGTTAAGTTACTTGGAGATTTACTTAGAGACGGGGTTATTAATAAGAATAAGAAGCATCATTTATTAGGTTGTGGTTTACCTCAAGAATTTAGTTTTTATAAGCATTCTGACTATGATTGGATATATTCATTAGATACCTCTAATCCTGTAGTGCACGGTATAAAAGGAATAACTTATGGTTCAGATGGACTATGGTCTAAAGAAAGACAGAAACTATTTGAATTAATAAACTCAGATATTAGTATTGATCAATTAAGTACGATTAAAAATAATATTCAAAAATTTAAATGGTATACGAATGGAAACTAAACCTTGGATTGCATTTTTTAGTCAAACAGGAGGAGAGATAGCAGATTTAGCTGAAAATCTTGGAAGATGGCCTGATAGGATAGTAACTAATAAGAGACCAGATCATTTACGTACTATAGATTCAAGGATAGATCAATCTAAGATTATGTGGACTCAAAATACTCCTGAAGAGTATGAGTATCTATGGTTATTAGAACAGTATGAAAATCCTATTGTTACTTTGCATGGATGGTTAAGAGTTCTTCCGGAATCAATTTGTAATAAATGTACAGTATATAACGGTCACCCTGGCCTTATAACTGAATTCCCAGAACTTAAAGGAAAAGATCCTCAAGTAAGAGCATTTAAAGGTATTCAGGAAGGCAAATATCAAATAGCAGGAGCTGTTATACATAAGGTTACAGCTGGAGTAGATGAAGGTAAGGTTATAATGCAAGAAAGATTTAATACTTTAGGGGTGGAGCTTGACGATTTATTTCGTATATTAAAGGATAGATCACTGTATATGTGGGTTCAATTTCTAAAAAAGGTTTTATGATAAAAAGAATAGCATTAGTAGGAGCAAGTAGTACGGGTAAGACTACTGTTTATGAACTACTTAAAAATAAATTACCTAAATATGAATTCGTAAATGAGTCTACTAGAACTGTAGGCAGTTACGGATTTCCTATAAATGAAGAAGGAACTTGTGCTACTCAGTTAGCTATTAGTAGTTTTCATTTAGAAGCTTTACTTCAACCTTATAATCTAGTATTAGATAGATGTTATATGGATGTTGTAGTTTATACTAAATTTATGAAAGGAGTAACTTCTCATACGTTTGACTATATAGAAGATACTTGGAATAGAGTGAAAAACGAATATACTCATTATATATACTTTCCTATTGAATTTGACTCAGTTGACGATGGAGTAAGAAGTATTAGTGAGGAATGGAGAAAGGAAGTAGATGAAGAGTTCAAAGCTGTATTAGAAGGAGTTCGTCAGCCTTATTTAACTATTACTGGTTCTCCTATGCAAAGAGTAGAGCAGATAATGAATTTTATTAAATAGATAAATTATGGATGTATTAGACAAAACGTTACTAGATAAGAGAAATCCTCAAACAGAACTATGGCAAACAGTTCCTGATTGGGCAATGAAGATATACGTATTCATGTTTACGAAAGGGGAAGAAAAGTTTTTAAAAGTAGGAGTTACTTCTTATATGGAAGCTTACGATAGGATCTTAGCTAATCATGCTATCTTTAAAGAAGGTGGTGAGAAAGATTGGGTTCAAACAACTATGGTAGACCACTTCGATACTGTATCTATCCAGACTAGTGCTATGTTACCAAAGGATAAAGCTAGGTCACTAGAGAATGTAATTTTAAAAGCATGGGGAGACCAAGATCTTAACTTACCTAAAATTAAAGGTATGTCAGAATTCAGACAATATAACTACGGAAGATTATCACAAGCAAGAGCAATTATAAATGAGCATAGATATGTCAAAAGCTAAGTGGAAAAAATTTCTTAAGTCTTTAGTAGCGAGTAGAAAACTTACTCCTACAGAGAGACTAGGTAATAGAATGGGGTATATGGGAACAGCATTTATTATGATGTCGCCTTACTTATTACCCTATGATAATATAGGAGCGTATACTTACTTAGCAGGAGCAGTACTATCTCTTCCGCAGGTATGGATCGCAAAGCAATGGAATATAGTTGCAGTTAACATTAACCTATTAATAGGATACGGAGTGTATCTTTGGAATTTTTAAAATAAAAATTATGTATAAATACGGAGCAAAATTAATAAGAGTAGTCGATGGAGATACAGCAGATGTAATGATCGACTTAGGATTTGACACTTGGGTTAAAGCAAGGTTAAGATTTAAAGGAATTGATACTTGGGAAAAGAGAACTAGAGATTTAGTAGAGAAAGAAAAAGGTAAAGCAGCAAGTGCGTTTACACAAGAGTATCTAGAAAAGAATGAAGGTAAGTTTGTAATTCAATCTTATGGTAAAGGTAAGTATGGTCGAGTACTTGCAGAAATATTCATCGACGGAGAAGACACCTCTTTAAATAAACTACTAATCGAAAATGGTCACGCTAAAGAATACGATGGCGGGAGCAGATAACTTAAAAATAAAAAAATGGCAGAAGTAAAAAATTATCAAGAAGTAGTAGACATTGCATCAAAGCATTTAGGTAAAGTTGGTGGAGACGGGTATAAAGATACCTATTCACCTGAACTATTAGTAAAAGTACCAAGGTATTTAAACAGAGAAGGATACGGATTAACATCAGACAGTTTTGTTGGAGTTGATACATGGAACTGTTATGAAGTATCTGCTATTACTACAAAAGGATTACCAGTTTCAGGAATGTTAAAAATAGTATGTCCTTCAGATAGTGAATATCACGTTGAATCTAAATCTATTAAACTATATTTAAATTCATTTAATATGACCCGTATAGGTGACTGCTCAGCAGACTGTATGGCAGTTATAGAAGCAAGAGTTAAAAGAGATTTAGATGAATTGCTTGAAACTAATACTACAGTTTCTTTCTATGAGTCATCAGAAGAAGGAAAAGCTATATCTTTTGAAGGATATACAGACCTTGGGGATATAGTAGATTTAGATCAAATAGATTTTACAGCTTTTCAATCTGATTCTTCTCAATTAGCAATAGAAGATAATGTTGACGAATCTGTGGATATTAAGTTAAAGTCTAACTTACTTAGATCAAATTGTAGAGTAACGAACCAACCAGACTGGGGAGATGTATTTATAAGAATTAAAGGAAGAGATATTCCAGCAGCAGATGCACTTGCAAAGTATATAGTAAGTCACAGGACTGTAAGTCATTTTCATGAAGAGATTTGCGAAATGGTATTTAAGCACTTACTAGATGCTTATAAGCCGGAACAGTTAATGGTATCATGTTTATATACTAGGAGAGGTGGATTGGATATTAATCCTATAAGAGCAACTCACCAAAGCTTAATACCTGAATTTTTTACTCATCCAGACTTTAGAATTGCTAAAACCTTAAGACAGTAGAATATGGCAGATATTGTAATCGAAGAAGAAGAAGAGTTAATTGCTAAAAGAAAAGCCCCTGGTGATAACTGGGTGTTAGAAATAGATCAAACTAATGTTATAGAAGGATTAGTTATGGCATTAACTATGTACATGAGAGCAACTAAATTCAAAGGTGAATATAGACTAGCTCCCTTAGATGGAAAACTTTTTGCTATTAAGAAACATGAAGTAGAAGTCGTAGAAGAAGAACCAATGAAATTTGATCTATACGGTGAATATTAATGTCGATAAACTTAAAGAAATATTCTCACAAGTACTCCTTCCTTAAAATGGATCTTGAAGATACTACTACTCAAGCAGAAAAGTATATACAAGAGTTTAACACATTTTTTGGAAAGTACTTTGTTGATAAAGGACAAGAAGTCTGGATTAATGAAGAGACAGGAGAAATAAGTAATGAGGATCCTTCTAAGAAGAAAGATAAGAAACCTAAGAAGCAACAACCAGAAAAAATTAAGAAGCTTTATAGAAAATTAAGTACAAAAACACATCCTGATAAAGGAGGAGAAGTAGAAGACTTTAACAAAGTTAAAGAAGCATACAACTCAGGTAACTTAATGGAGCTTCTTCTTTTTGCTGGTAAATATAATGTTAAGGTAGACATTACAGAAGAAGACGAGAAACTACTTACGAAATCTTGCAGTAATCTCGAAGATCAAATACAAGGTTTTAAAAATAGCCCTGCATGGAACTTCTATACAGGTGATAAGAATAAAAGGTACAGTATATTAAAAATGATTGAACAGCAGTTAGGTATAGAAATACCAAAGGAAGATTATCCTGACTTTCTGTTGGAGAATGATTAAATTATTCGTATCTTTATTGTAAATAAAAGGTTATATATATGCAGTTAGAAAAAAAGTACTATACAGTCCAAGACGAAGAGACTCTAAAACTTCTCCATCAACATATTACTGAATCAGATACCATTGCGGTAGATACTGAAACGACTGGTCTTAATCCTCGTAAGAATAAGATTATTGGTTGGTCTGTATCAGGAGATGAAGGTATAGGTTTTTACTTACCTACGTTGATTTATAATAAAGAAACTGATACGCTAGATGTGCAAGAGATTAATGGTAAGTCTACTGAGGTAATCTCTAAAAACTTACTTAAATTACTTATAGGTAAGAAACTAGTATTTCATAATGCTTCGTTTGATGTCCAGTTTATTAAAAACTACTTTGGAGTAGATTTACTTTCCTCTGTATGGGTAGATACTGGCTTATTAGTTCATACTGTTTATGAAGAGGGAGCTTTTGGATTTGGTAATCCTTTTGGTCTTAAGTCAATAGCTATTATGAACCAGAAAGAGTTAGGTTTAGATGTAGAAGAAGCAGCGAATAAAGAGCAGGTAGAACTTAAAGAATCGATTAAAAGTAATGGCGGGTCTACTACTAAAGTTTTATACGAAATCTTTAAAGCAGATTTAGATATACTTAGTAAGTATGCATCTGCGGATACTGATTTAACTTTACGTATATGTAACCTCTACCTTAAGAAGTTAAAAGAGGAAGGCTTAGAGAAGTTCTTCTTTGAAGATGAAGTTATGCCGATATATAGAGAGGTGACTGTACCTATGGAATCTCATGGAGTAGACCTAGATATAGAACTTATCGAAAAAGTACATAGTGAAATAGTCCTAGACCAAAAGGAGAATAAAGAGATAGTAATGAAGTCTTTATTGGATATACCTGCTGTAAAGCAATGGGTAGTCGATACTGCTGCTGATACTTATCCCGTATCTCATAAAGGTAACTGGGCACAGAACCTTATTACACGTTATTCATTACCTATACCTAAATCAGAGAAGACTGGTAAATATTCTTTAACCCAGAAGAATATAGAGGCTTTTGAACCTTCGAATGAAAAAGAAGAGAAGGTGAAGCAGTTCCTACTAACCGGAGACTTGTCCTTCGTTGATGAATTAGAGAGGCATAGGATTTCCATGGCTATGTGGAAAGAAGCTAACGATGGAGACTATATTAATATTCAGTCTAAAAAGCACTTGGGCGAGATCGTCTTCGGTTACATGGGAATTGAACCTAAGGTTAAAGGAGCTAATACTAAATCTGGTCGAGCTAAGTTCGATATGGATATGGTTAAAGAGCTTGCAAAGGATCATTCCTGGGCAGAAAACCTTAGAGTGTATAATAAGTTACTAAAGATTAAATCTACCTACGTAGACAGGTTTAGAGACCGTCAGGAAGATGGTAGATACTATTTCTACTTTAAGCAGAATGGTACTGTATCTGGACGATACGGATCCGATGCTCAACAGTTACCTAAACCTTTAGAAGAAGGAGAAGAAGCTCCTATTATCATGAAGTATGTTAATGTAGTGAGACGTTTCTTAATTGCCGGAAATGGTAGAAAGGTTATTGACGCCGATTACGAATCTCTAGAACCTCATTGCTTTGCTTCTGTTACAGGAGATACAGCATTACAGGAAATATTTAATAAGAACTGGGACTTCTATTCTACTGTTGCAATTAAAACTGAGAGACTAAACGAAGATAAAAAGAGATTCCCTAATGGAGTATCTGCTGATAAGAGTGCTTCTAACTACCTTAAGAAACTTGATGCACCTGCTCGTAATAAAGCTAAAGCATATTCATTAGGTATTGCATACGGTATGGAAGCATATGCTCTTAAAATGACTCTAGGAGTAGATCAGAAGACTGCTGAAAAGCTAGTCCAAGGTTACCTCGATGGGTTTCCTCAGCTTAAAGAATGGAGAGAGAATTCTAGACTTCAAGTTAAAGCTCATGGATATATAAAGAACTATGTTGGTAGAGTAAGACATTTACCTAAGGTTCAAAAGACCTATATGAAATTTCAAGACCGTATGATGGATTGGAGATTCAGAAAAGAGCTAGAACCTAAGTATGGTAAAGAAGCTGTAATCAAAGCATATAGAGATTATCGAAATGGATTAAATAACTGTCTTAACTTTCAATTGCAATCATTAGCAGCCGCTGTAGTAAATAGAGCAGCATTAAAGATTAACCTTAAAGCTAAGGAATTGGGAATAGATGCTATATGTCAAGCTCAAGTTCATGATCAATTAATCATCAACGTTGATAATAAAGACGCTGAGATGTTTGCTCCATATGTACAAGAGATAATGGAGAATACGACTAAACTACCTGGAGTTACTCTAAAAGCACCTCCAGAGATAGCTAATAATTGGGCAGAAGGCCATTAAAAACTTAATTTAAACCTATTTATTATATAATAGATCGACTTGAGAGCGGTATTATTATTTTAAATTTAACCGATGACCCTAGGGCATCACAAAACACAATGATATGAGTACATTATTTTTAGAACGTAATCCGTTCGACATTTTAGTAAGGAATTTTTTCCAAGACGCTAGTCAATATAGACCACTAGCAGAATCCAAATTACCACACCCAGTAGATATTTACGAAAGAGATAACGGTTTAGGCATTGATATTGCTTGTACCGGAATCGATAAAGAAGATATCGAAATCCAAACAGAGGGTAATATAATCAGAGTAAATTACGAACGACCAAAAGAAGAAAGAGACGATGTGTATATCCATAAGGGTATCGCAAAGCGTTCATTCAACTTAGGTTGGAAAATAGATAGTAGATATGATCTCAGCAAAGCAAAAGCTGAGTTTGTAAACGGGCTATTGAGAGTGACTGTACCTTATGCTAAGGGTATGGAATCTAAAGTATTAAAAATTAGCTAAAAAAACTGCTCTCAAGTTTGATCCTATTATTATTATTCTTATATTAATATTAAATAAAAAAAGTTATATACATGTCAAAAACATTATCACCATCAAATGACCGTATCCTTATCCAACCAATAGATGAAGGAGAACAAACATACGGTACTATTGTAATCCCAGATATGGGTAAAGAGAAACCTGAAATGGGTAAAGTATTAGCAATTGGTCCAGGACGTCAATCAGAATTAGATCCCTCGAAACTTATTTTAGTAAGATCATGTAAAGTAGGAGATATTGTACTGGTACCAAAAGTAGGTACCTTACGAATTGATTTCGAAGGAGATGAGTATTATCTAGCTCAAGATAGAGAAGTATTAGCAGTTGTTAAAGAATCATAAAAAATAATATGGCAAATAAAAAAGTTACATTTTCAAAAGAAGCTAGAGAAAAACTAGCAGTAGGTGTCGATAAGCTAGCAGATGCAGTAACAGCGACATTAGGTCCATCAGGACGAAACGTTATTATAGAACAAGACATGGGTAACCCAATTTCTACTAAAGATGGAGTTACTAGCTAAGTCTATAGAACTTAAAGATAAAATAGAAAACGCTGGAGCACAGATTGTGAAACAAGCTTCTATTAAAACTGCAGAACAAGCAGGTGATGGTACTACTACCTCTACTCTATTAGCTCAATCAATTTATTCTACTGGTTTAGACCGACTTAAAGCAGGTTCTAACTCGGTTGATATAAAGAAAGGTATTGAGAAAGCAGTAAAAGATGTAGTTGTATTCTTAGAGCATGAATCAAAAGAGATTACGGATGAAGAACAGCTAAAACAGATTGCTACAATTTCAGCAAACAACGACACTGAAATAGGTGAGTTAATTTCCACTGCTATGGATAAAGTTGGGCAAGAAGGAGTTGTTACTATTGAAGAGTCAAAGACGGGAGAAACATATTTAGAAACAGTCGAAGGAGTACAGTTCGACAGAGGTTATAAGTCTCCATATTTCGTTACTGATAATAGTACAATGACAGCTGTTCTTCAATCTCCGTATATCTTAATTACGGATAAAAGATTGAGTAACGTAAAAGAGTTACTTCCTGTATTAGAATCAGTCTCTCAACAAAGTAAATCTCTTCTTATTATCGCAGATGATATTGACGGAGAGGCATTATCTACTATGGTAGTTAATAAGATGAGAGGTATTCTTTCTTGTGCAGTAGTTAAAGCACCTAGTTTCGGAGATAGAAAGAAAGATATGTTAGAAGACATTGCTATTTTAACCGGAGGAACAGTAGTATCTACAGAGAAAGGTATGAGACTAGATAAGTTCCAAGGTGAATGGTTAGGTAAAGCTAATAAAGTTACTATCGGTAAAGATACTACTACAATTATTGATGCTAAAGGAGAAGAAGAAAAAATAACTCAAAGAGTAGAGGATATTAAGACTCTAATCGATGATACGACTTCACCTTATGAAAAAGAGAAGCTTCAAGAAAGATTAGCAACATTTATTGGTGGAGTAGCCATCGTTCATGTTGGAGGAATGACTGAAGTAGAAATGAAAGAGAAGAAAGATAGAGTTGATGATGCATTACATGCTACTAAAGCAGGACTAGAAGAAGGTATTTTACCTGGAGGCGGAATTGCACTGCTAAATGCATCTACATTCTTAACTAACCAGATTGGTGATATGGAAGGTGATATGCAAGTAGGTTACGATATTGTAATTGAAGCATTAGAAAGACCTTTCTACAAGATACTTCAAAATGCTGGATATACCTTCGATGAAATTGGAGATATTGAATTACACATTAAAGAAGAAGATGATTTCTGGTTCGGGTATAATCCTAGAGAAGAAGACTATTTCAATATGTTTAAAGAAGGTATTATTGACCCTACAAAAGTAACAAGGCTTGCTCTTGAAAATGCAGCATCTGTTGCCGGTACTTTATTGATTACTGAAGCAGTAGTCACTTCAGTTAAGGATAAGAAAGACAGTAGTGCTGGAGGTATTGACCCTCAAATGTTAATGGGATAATTGATTATGAATAAAGAAGCAATTTCAGACTGGATTAGCGATTATGCTAAAAAGAACGGAATTAAGCAACTAGTAATAGGAGTTAGCGGTGGAATTGATTCTGCCGTTACTTCTACTCTAGCAGCTGAAACTGGTTTACCTACAGTAGTTGTATCTATGCCTATTCATCAAAATGAAAATCAAGTATCATTACAGCAAGAACATATTAAATGGTTAAAAGGTAAATACAGTAACGTTTCATCTTATACATTTAACCTTACCGATACCTACGAGTCCTTTAAGTCAACATTAACACCTTATATTAACGATCTATCACTGGCTAATACAAGAGCTAGACTTAGAATGACCACTCTATATCAAGTTGCTTCTACTCACTCAGGAATAGTAGTTGGAACAGGTAATAAAGTTGAAGACTTTGGAGTAGGCTTTTATACTAAATACGGAGATGGAGGAGTAGATATAAGCCCAATCGCAGATTTAATGAAATCAGAAGTGTTTGCTTTAGGTAAGTCACTAGGCATTATAACTGGTATATTAGAAGCAGCACCAACTGATGGTTTATGGGGAGATGACAGAACAGATGAAGATCAACTTGGAGCTTCCTATGATGAACTTGAATGGGCAATGGAATGGGACGGTAAAATAGAAGAATTAAATAAAAGAGAGTTGGAAGTACTAGATATATTTCGTACATTGAATAATAATAACAGACATAAGATGGAACCAATTCCCATCTTTATTAACAAGTAAATTAAAAAACAAAAGAAAATGAGTAAACAAGAACTATTTGAAGCTATTGAAACAAATTTCAATACCTTAGCAGAAAACAATGCTGGATCAACTAAAGCATCTCAACAAAGAGCAAGAAAAGCAGCAGGAGAGATCAAAAAGTTAATCACTGATTACAGAAAGGCTTCTGTAGCAGAAAGTAAATAAAAGTTTGAACGACCTCGAGCCCGATCTATTTTCGAAAGTTAGTAGTAAGAGCAGACAGGTTAGGAACCCCTGGCCAGGTTAGGTAGGGACGCTCCTTAGTATGAGACTGTTGCATTTCGTCATGCTATTTAGTGCCAAGCCGTTACGTAGATTCACCCCGCAAGGGGTGTTTCTTGTTAATAATGATAACAATGTATATTTATAGATAGAATGAACTATGGGTTTGAAAAATGGCGAGGATACTCTGCTTCCCAATGGAGAAATGATCTCACTTGGAAAGTGTATGAGGTAGCCAAAAAGGTCATCAAAGCAGGTCATGCTGCATGGCGAAGAGCAATCAAATTGTTTGATAGTCAAAAACGTATATACCTTCCTGATCTAATTGATAAAGTATACATAATTCACTTACCCGGTAGACTAGATAGATTTAAAAAAGTCAAAAAACGACTTAAAGGAGTAAAACTAAAAGGTAAGAAAACTTTATACGATTATACAGAATTTATTGACGGAGTAGTAGGCAGCTCAGTACCTAAAGAAGGTAATGACATTATCACTCCTCAATATACTTTTGAAGAACATTGGAATATCGATCCTACACCTCAATGGAATACATTACCTAACAAAGATAGTATGATACTTGAATGCTCTGATGCAGAAAGAGGAGTATCAACAGCACACTATAACGTATGGAAAACTTTTCTAGATTCAGGAGAACAATCAGCTCTTATAATGGAAGATGATATTGAATTTGGATTTGGATTTAATAGAAAGCTAGAGAAAATACTAGAAGAGGCACCTTACGATTGGGATTTAATTTACCTATCATCGTTACCTTGTGAGACAGGCTTTACCTGGGAAGAACATTCAGAACATTTAGTTAGAGCTTATAACGGAGTATGGTGGTTATCAGGTTATATGATATCTAAACGATTTGCTAAAAGATTAATAAACGAAGCACCAATAATAGGTCCAGTTGATTTATGGATTAATTATATGTTTGAAGGAGCTAACGTTTTTGTAACACCAACAAGTATAATAGGCCAAGCAGAAGATACTGCTTCAGATAATACATATTCATATGCTACACAGTTTTATTAAAAGGGCAGGGCGGGCGCTTTACTCTCTAACCGCAGGTTGCCACGCGCGAATTGAACCAACCATCCTCAACGCTCAATTGGAATATTTGGGAATTATGGGGATAATGTGTTTATAGTTGTCTATTTATAATTAAATTATTATATTATAGTATGTGGTTATCAACAGAAAATGGTTTATTAACGGAAGGTGAAAAGCAATACCTTGATGAGATTATTAGTGACTTTGAAACAAATCGTGTTCCCGGTCCTATTAATGCCTATAATCAACATGTATTGCCGAAAGATACTAAAGAACTATCCGGATTACTTGAAACATTAAAACAGACAATATTAGGGACAGATACCATTAATAAAGATGTAGTGCTCATAGAGATGTTTGTAAACTATGTGCAGCCGGAAACTAATAAAAACGATCCTCTTCATGAAGACCTTTCTAGATTTTCAACAATTACATTTTTAAATGATGACTATGAAGGAGGAGATTTAGAAGTAGAGTATAAGAATATTAATAGAATTGAACCCGAAGCCGGTAAAACGGTAATAATAGAAGGTTCAAAAATAAAACATCGCGTGCTACCGGTCTCGAAAGGACGTAGGTTCACCTTTGTTACGTTTTGGGAAGTAATACAAAAAACCAAACAAACCTTAATGTAATGGAATTTATTTATTTTAGTGATGAGTGGAACGAAGAGAAAGCAGAAGGAAGTAAAATTGGAAGAAGTGGTGTTGACGTACCAAGAGTGGGTCCATGCTCTGCGCATGCCATCGCCAGTGAAGAACAAGAAGAAATATACCAGAAAAGAAAAGCACAGAAATGGAAATAGACCTTAAGGAGTATATTAAATCAATACCCGACTTTCCAAAAGAGGGGATAATGTATAGAGATATACAGCCGTTATTGGCTGATAATGCTGTATTTAATTATGCGATTAGAAATATGATATACGGG
>Ga0115099_10234727_pt1 | contig 17523 bp, 8 predicted proteins | sample MBTome_FD_89017 | JGI IMG/M metagenome (GOLD analysis project Ga0115099, IMG submission 89017) | Marine eukaryotic communities from Pacific Ocean to study complex ecological interactions - MBTS_20Mar14_M2_3um Metatranscriptome... | ecosystem: Environmental > Aquatic > Marine > Oceanic | place... | reverse complement strand
GTACCACTTCGTGTTCTTGTCCAATTCTGACTAGTGGTTGGATATGCTTTTCTTGTACTTACTCGTGTACTGAATGTCGTTAGACCTGTAAATACCAGATTGTCAGTAAATGTTTGTGCAACTGTCAATGTCGATGTTGATGTGTAGTTACCAGTATAGTTACCGTGATAGTTACCAGTATAGTTACCAGTATAGGTTATAATATAGTTTCCTGTATAAGTTCCAGTAAAGTTTCGTGAATAATTACCAGTAAAGTTACCAGTTCTAATCTTTTCATAATTACCGATGTATTGTTCGACACGAGCTCGTGTACTAGTTACGCTAGTATAATTGGCAACACTTGTACTCGCAAACTCAAAAACAGAATCTTTTGTTGATGATATCGATGCGTAGTTACCAGTATAGTCTATTCCGCTATATGTCTTAACAGAGGTGGATGCATAGTTACCAACATAGTTACCAGTATAGTCACCAGTATAATTAGCGGTGAAAGTTGCACCTGTATACTCTTTGGTGTAATCTGTTAAACGGTGAGCGGTAAAATTCTTTGGTATATCATTAACATAATCTCCAGTAAAGGTTCTTACGAAGTTGCCCGAATAATCACCAGCGTACTGACCAGTATAGTTACCAGTATAGTTATCAATATAGTCACCAACATAATTACCACCGAAGTTTGTCGAAACATCCCTATTGTAGTTACCTACGTACTCAGCAGTGTAGTTCCCAACATAAGTTTTTATAAAGTCGCCTGTAAAACTTAATATGAAGTCACCAATGTAATCACCAGCATACATTCTGTTGTATCCGCCAGTATATTCACCAGTATAAGTTCCTACATATGTGCTAGAAAATACCGACTCTCTAATGTGTATATGATATTGATCTTCCTTAGTGTTTCTAGTATCTAAAGCACTACCTACCGATTTCCAAGTTCCTGTCGCATCAGGTGCGCCTTGAAGATCACTTCTTAATTGATATGTACCGATATTACCTTCAATTCCACGGCGATACTTACATCTTTGTCCGAGAACGTGACCCAACTGATTCAGTGGGAGAGTTTTAATAGTAGGAGGAGTGTTAGTTAAATCACCGGCATCGTTACCACTGAGTACTCTATCTAAAGCTACAATTGCACACGAGTCGGTTTGACCAATATCGAAACTGCCTGTTTTTTGCCAGATATGATAGTTTTTACTAGTACCATCTGTCCTGTTGTCGGTGGCGAAAATTTTTCTATCGTCCAAACTACCAAATTTTCCAACGACATGTCTTCGCCAATTGGTTTCACTAGGATCAAAACCTGCTGAATCTAGTCGATAGACTCCAGTAAGTTCATGTTGTGCAATAAGACCATTTAGTCTATCTGCAAGAGTATTTAAGTCCGAATCCTTTATCTCCTGAAGACTAGGTTTACCATTTATTGTTTTGTAAACTAAAGGTCGATTTACATCCGCAGTGGTAGTTATCCAGTTTCTAAGATACGGTTTATTAGTTGAATTCAGAACAGCAGAACTAGCAAGAGTGTCTAAGTTAGTTGTAGTGGTAGTAGCTGTTATGTGAGACTCTGGATGAGTACCCACAACTTCATTGTATTTTGAGTCTGCATATGAACCTGACGGAAAATCGTAACCTAGATTATTCTGACCTCTAACTAAATTACCAACAGTTTCCACATCAAATTCATAGTTCAATAACCTAACACCAGCAACAGATGCAAGATACTTTTCTTCATCCGAAGAAACTCGTTGCAAATCTCCATTTGCATTTTTAATCTTTAAAATTAAATCTGTTGACATTCAGTCGCAACCTTGAATTGGTTTATATTAACTATTTAGTAGTGTGCCGTCAACGTCATAGATATCTACTACCCTTGCCGCAACTCTATTTAGTGCGGTAACAATGTCTTGATTGTGACCATCATAGAAACTTGATAAACTTGTTCTCTCACCCAGATCACTGTCTACTTCGTTAATCGCACCGTGAACTGTTTTCTCAGTAGTATCTAGGTCTGAACTAGGTAGAGTGATCTGACCCGCCATTGTGACATTCGCACCACTGAATGTCATTGCAGTGGTATCACCTGATCTTACTATCAGATTACCCGAAGTATTCTGGAATCTACCGAACTGAGTTCCACCGTCTTTAAGTAGTACATCACCACCGTCTGCATCAAGTACAATGTCACCAGCAACATCCATTGTCAGACTACCACCAAAGACTTTCATCTCGGTTCCAGCGGATCGTGCATGATTGTAATCGAACTGGACTCTTGTATCATTATCAGAGTCTCGGAAGTGTACATTACCTTCGGTAGCATCAAGATAAATATTCTTAGCAACATCAAAAACAAGATTCTTTTTGTGGACTTTATTCGTTACTGACGATTGATTATTACCCAAATCCCATTCAATACGATCAGAATCACCCATCTTAAATTTAATGTCGTCACCACCAGCATCAAAAATGATATCCCCCGCTACGTCAACTTTTAATCCCGCAGTGCTGTTACTTATCGTGTTGGTGTTGATGTTGAAGTTTGCGATAGTACCACTATCACCATCTAGGTTGTCCGCAAATACTGTTCCGTCAAACCATGCGTGTCTCCATTGAAGAGTGGACGATCCAAGGTTGTTTGCATTATTTGTTTTTGGTAAAATATTAGTATCAACTTTACCGTTTATAGAAATGTCATCTGCAGCCGCATTACCCAGATCAACATGACCATTTAATGTGGTATCACCATCTACGTTCAAATGTCTGTCAACATCAAGATCGTTCTCAATGTTTACATCGTTATTGAATACTGCATCTGAATCTTCGAATGATAATGCAAGTGTTTGATTTGAGTAGATACCTAATTGGTTAGAACCCATATGACGGAGTTTACCAAACTCAACGCCATCATCTTTTAGTCTGATGTCTTCACCACCAGCATCTAGTGTGATGTCGCCAGCCGCTTCAAACTCAACCCCACCTTGACCGTATATAATTCGAGTGCGTGATGGTGCGCCAGCAACACCCATTCGAGTTTTTACAAACTCAACACCATTACGTTGGAATAAGATATCACTATCACCAGCGTCTAGGATAACATCTCCAACTGCGGCCGCAATGAAGTCACCTTGTTCAGACTTTAAGTGAAGCGCATTAGGATTGTTAGGGATACCCATCTGCCATTTTGCGAAGGAAACACCGTCTCTACGGAAGAATATGTCACTGTCACCAGCATCCAGATAAATGTCACCGTCCGCATCTAATACGATATTCTGAGTCGCATTGAGATCAATATGTCCAGTAGTATATTGTACGTTGTTACCACCAGTGTTTACTACGAGTGTTCCTCGTGTATCGATGTCCATGTTTCCAGTCGCACCGATAGAGTATGTTCCAGCCGCACTGTCGGATACATTACCTGTAACAGTCTCGGTTCGGTTACCAGTTGTTGCGATTGTGGTTGTTGCACCTAGAGTATATTCTTGACGTGTTGTACCACCGTCTTTTAAGGTTATATTATTTCCAGCTGCATCTAGGGTGATATCACCGGCTGCATCTACTAAGAAATCAGAAGGAACATGTATATCGAATGTGGCATCGTCATTAAGGTTTATTCGACAAGAATCACCCCCATCGCCATTTCTGAAGACTAGGTCGTTACCATCTGCATCAAGGACGATATCCCCTACCGCATCAAGTTTCAAGTTGGCGGGTGTACTTATTGTATATGTACCATTATCACCAAGATTATGAGTTACTTGGTCATTACCACCACCATTCTTAAAGATAATGTCGTTACCTTCAGCATCAAAGGTTATGTCGCCATTCACATCAACAGTGTAATGACTTGGTGTAGTCACGGTATAATGAGCATTGTCTGCAAGATTATGGGTTACTGTATCTCCACCACCCTGACCATTCTTAAAGTAAATGTCGTTACCGTCAGCATCAAGAGTAATATCTCCAGACGCATCTAGAACAATATTGTTAGATGCATTTAGATCAATATGTCCAGTAGTGGTCTGAGTAAAGTTACCACCAGTTGTGAGAGTGTAGGTAGAGTTACCTGTTACGGTAATTGCCCCACCAACAGAATCTAGAGATGTTCCGTCAACCTTAGAGACATAATTGCCCGAATAGTCACCGTCAAAATTAACACTAGTAAGATTGATATGACGAACCGCATCAACAAGAAAATCTTGACCCGCATCAATGTCGATGTCTGTACCACCACTTTGATTAGTACTGATCTTTAAGTGTGTGTTAGGTAATTGAGCAGCTGTTCGGAACGGCACATCTGGGTTAGGATATAGGATCTCCCCTCGATGTGCATCAAACGTAGCATCAATTTCGTTGATAACGGTTACAAGATCACTATCATTGTAAGTGTTCAGATCTACTGGATCACCCACATTGTTAGATAAGACGTTGAACTTTTCAACTAATTTTCTGAAAGATTCGTGTAGTACTACTATCGGTTTTCTACTTGACATTATAGTTTCTCTATAAGTTGCGAAAGCATGTCTTTTATATCAGAGATATCGTACTCTAAGTTTTCAACTTTTGCTTTCAATTCTTCTTGTTCTTGTAAACGTTGTCTTTTGATATTTCTTCTCTGACGAGATTCTTGTATCTTTTTACTATTTATATTAACTATAGCCCCAGTATTTGGGTCACGGGCTAAATCCCCATGACCCTCTACTGGTATTAATTTATCAGTCTGCAAGTGCAATTGCCCTCAATGATTTAACTACTGGAACCTTGGCAGATGATGTACTACCAAAAGTTATCTTCAATTGGAATCTATCAAATGGATCTAATTCACCTGTCTCACCACCTATCAAATACTGATACTCACGGAAAGTATTTTTATTTGTATCTGATGGCATTTGAGTTACTGGTTCAGCATATTCCCAAGAAATATCTTTTATGTTCACATCTTTCGGACAAGTTCTGTAGTACAAACCGATACCTGTGTCTGGTGGTCTGTTAACACTCATTTTAACTGATAAACCACGAGAAGTTTCCGTTAGACTGATAGGGATACATACGTGTTTGGAAGCAACAGTACCTCCAGCCACTTCTTCTTCGTCTAATCCTCCTGTGACTCTATATTCGTCAGCACTAGATGTAGACAGTTCAAACTCATCTTCAATATTCTCATCGGTATTGTCGATAATATTATGTGTCAGTTTAAGATCTGCCGATTCCATATCAATTACTGGACTTACACGTGTATCGGACGTAGTCATGACTACATGAGTGGTCATGGATTTATTCCGATCATTAGTATCCGTTATTGCGAAAGAACCTTCAGTATCTTCTTCATAACTGTTAAATACAGCGTAATCTTTATCCAAAGTTACGTTAGTTTTATTTCGCATCAAAGTGAAGTTGTCATCTATGGCAAATCGATCATTAATATCCAAACCACTTAATGGTGTATTACGTGTCATTTTTGCAGAGAACGTGTAGTTAGTTGTTTCTGGTTGTAGAACATCTAAATCTGGTCTAATTAATTCAAACGGTACGTGTTGCATCAATCTTAATTCACCGCCTCCAGTTCTTCCAGACGATGTTGCCGTTCCGTTAGTTAAGATTTTGATACTGGTAGCATCTGCGGACACAACGGTTTGTAACCCACTCATTTGAACACCTTGGATGCCATTGTAAGATGCGGAAGCGTTCAATCCAAATATTCTTGTTCGGTCTCCCGCTCTTAGACCATGTCCTTCACAGAATATCGTCACATAAGACTTTCCGTTCCCATCGAATATGTTAGTATTATCAGCAATCAGGTTACCATCAGAATCAGTCGTAACGTCTCCTTCAATTTCTGTCATTATTGGATTTGCGACAAGAACTGTTGGTCTGACCTTTCGGTTCTTCAGAACAACTTTACCTTTGTTTTCAAAGTCTGCACGATACATCATATATGCAAGATCTTGTTGACCACGTGGTTCCCAAACATCTGTGTTCTGAGATACAAATAACGAACCTAGAGTCGGTTGTTTGTGGATACGTTGAGTCGTAGAACCTAATAAGAAGTCCTGTACTTCGGAGATATACATCTTATATTCCATAGACTTAGATCTAATGATAATCGCATAGTTAGCACCATTGCCTTCTAAGAAGATGGGTTCATCAAATACAAAGTCAGTACCTTGTGCAAGCATGTCACCGATGTTAATATTTCCACTTATAGTTTTAACATCAGAAGCGTCCAAATGAACAAGTGAGCCTGGAACTCTTCGAGTACGATCAGGGAAACCAGCAGGTGCTTCGGTAATCGCAATACTAACACCATGTTGAACATCGTTAGTGCCAGGTTTTGATTCAAAGAACAATCTTAAACGAGTTAAGAAGATACCATTTGGATCAAGTACCTCAAATGATTGTGCAGTCGGATCTTCGTCCTTATACTTAGCGCCTTTTGGTTGAACAACAACTTTACCATCACCAGTACCATATGTAGGTATTGAAGACTTTTTATTCTGATAAACGTGTCCTGCTAAACCAGTAGTACCTTGAGCATAATCGTATGTTACGTTAGTTCCGACATGTTCTGTTCTGTTACCTATAGTTACAGAATTAGTTTCTGTTGGCCCATATACCGTAGATTTAGTAATCTCTGTTTTTTCATCAGTTTGTGTATCGAATGTGACAACTTCATCTGTACTAACTGTATGTGTTGTGTACCTATCATTATCTACTTTAGTGGTTGCATTACCAGAAACTTCTAATACACGTGTATTCGTAATAGTATACTCACCACTCAGACTCTCGATCACACCTGAAGCGGTGTAGAACTGAGAAGCATAAGATAATGCATTTTTCTTGTCTGGAACACTAATATCAAATAATTCAAATATCGCTGTTCCAGTAGGGAATCGCATTGGAGGTTCAACTATATTAGGAACCTCGAACTCACCCTCAAGAACACCATTGCTATTCGATATTAAGTCACCAAAACCTTCGGAGTGTTGAGTTGATGGAGGTAGTTCTACTTCTGGAATCATTCTCGCATTATCACTATCTTCATAATTTGGATCTGCAATTGTCGATGACTTATAGAAAGTCTTTGTCTTACAGAAACGACTCACATCAGTATCATTAAAGAATGGGAAGTACTGAGTATTTGGTCTTAGTCCAGTCGCCTTGAATGATACCTTACGAGAACGCATCCAAGGGATATGGATTATCTGCAACACTCGTTCATCAACTATTTCTGTGAGTACACTTTCAGCAGTAATTCTGTTAACCGAAGTAGTTGTTTCGGTGGCAGTGTTGTACTCTTGTGTCGTTAAGTGTTGATTCTCAGTCGTTATCGTATCTGTTTTAGCAAGAGACGTGTTAGTGGTTGTTTCTTTAATACCCACATTTTTAGAGTAAGTTGTTAGTTCAGTACTAACATCTGTGTAGTATTCTTTGATACGTGCGGTGGACGTTCTAGGAGCATAACCATTGTAGACATTTGCCCTACCCTTCTTACCTTTAGAATGGTTATACCAATTTAAGTGAGCTTTACCCTTAGAGACACTTCTCATTAGGAACTTATCACCATCATTTAGATAAACTACACGTGGTTCTGGGTTTCGAATCCATGATGCGGTTGTGTATGGATTACCTGATTCACCAGAAGTATTCGATGTTCTCTGATAGAAGAGATCAAAGTGTTCGTGGTGACGACTTCTACCACATGAAGCGAAATGGAATTTACCGTTTCGTTTCGTATGACCATTCGGAACAGTGAATACCCACTCATCACCTACTTTAGGCCCCCAGTTGTGATGACCAGTCTTCAGGAACGACCAAGGTTTGGCAATTCTTTTATGTACATAAGGTACAGTTTTACTCTTAGTAACAACTTTCGAGGCACCTACTACATCATTTTTCTCTTGACCAAGGATCACTTGACCAGTGTGGAGTACCTGAGAACTGGACGTAGAACCAGTCTTAACCCAGTCGCCTGGTTCTGTAGTCACTCTCTGACCAACAAATGAGGTGTTCTCACCTTCTAGTGTAGTCTTAGATGTTTGTTGTACTAGAGGATCTGAAGTCATACCTACTTGTAGGTCATTAGGTGCTATACCACCCCAACTGTTTTCCCAGTCGTTCCAAAGTAAAGCGGCATCAGTATTAAACTCTGTACCAGCATCAATCACAAGTGGTGCTTGGTGATCTAAATTCTTCCAAGTATCTTTGGACGGTGATAATACTAAATCACCATGAGTCTTCTCAACGTGGAATGGGTTAACATTGATAGTCTTAGATGCCATAGTTTGAGACAAATAAGGAGTCTCGGTATGGTTAAGATAGATGTTATCGCCTTTCTTAACAGTATCTGTTGATTCGGCACTGTCATATTTTAAGAAAATCGACTTACATTTGTATGATGGTCTGATGAGTCCCTTAGATGGATCCATTGACGCTCTGTGTTCAATACTCTTAGTATCAGTGAATCTCTGATTCTTGAAGTTATCTACAAAGAAACCTGTGTGTATTCTTTCTTCACCAGTATCGTCAAATATTCTTTCGTTAGCTGCGTTAGACTCTAATAGGGAAAGCGTTGTTGCTTCCTCTAGTTTATCGATTCGTTTTTCGATCTTATTGATATCTTCCATCGTGTAACCACGTCTTGGAATAATAGTAGTCTCAAGATCTTTAACATGCATTGTGTTCGCATTCATATGAATCTTGTAGAGATCAATACAGTCTACAGGAGTTGATGGATACTTAGGTTGCATTGAAGATACACCCTGAATCAAACGTAACTCACCACCTTTTGACAATACTAATTTGTCAAGACGAGGCATAAAATACTCACCGTCACAGGTTATGACTGAGTTTGACTGTGGTAGACCCAATACGTCAGAAACACTAAACGCACCAGTAGATGGATTGATAGATGGACGTAAGTCAACCACATCACGTAAATTTACTAGTCTACTATTCGCAGTTCTATGTACTGGTATATCTACATAAGGAAGACTATATGAACTAACGTCAAAGAAGTCCCCTGCTGTGTGTTCAAAGAAATCAAAAGAAACGTGGATCGGAACAACCGAAGAACTATCCCTTAATCCACCACCCCTGAAGAGTAGTTTAGCTTCATCGTAATGAGTATCTCTTTGTCCATTATCAATACCAAACACACCTAGTACATTTCTACCGTTTGCGCTATCTTCTCTAACAGAATTAACTCTATAAAGGTCGATTTTTCCTAACTCAATTAACTCTTGACCTACACCGTCAGAATCTATATTATAAGTGGCGGTATGTGTTTTCAGTGTTTTATTCTTTCTAACTGGAGCACTGAGTTGTTCGAAATACATTAAGTCGTAAGTTTCACCGTCAACCAGACCCGAAATCTCGGCATCATTTCCACTGAAAGTGACAACCGCATCAGAAACCTCATCAGAATCCGCAGATGAAACGATCCATGCACTACCGTTAGATAGACTGGTGTCAGAACTACTGTTACTGAATGAGTGCGTAGTTGCTCCTGAAAGACTAAAACTTTTCTTTTTAGCTACAGTGTATACGTGATCACTAAACGTCTTGGGTCTAGGTAAGGGACTATCGAAGATAACACCTTTCTTTTCACTTTGATAAAGTTTAGTACTGTTGTTAGTTCGATATATGTTTAGGTAGTTGGTAGTCGGAGCTCCAGAATTAGTCACAACAGACTGAATATCACGGATACTCTTAGTTTCGTCCGTTATCTGTAGATCAAAAATATGTAGTTTTTTAGTACCAGCAACAGTACCGCTAATGTTTATACCACGAACACGACATGTACCAATTTTGTTACCACCACCATTGGCAGCATCATGAATGTCTATTTTTTCACATGTCGAGAAGTCGGGCATACTACCCTTACCGTCAGTATATAATAAAAAGTTTGCATAGTCAACTGTTACGGTGTCGTTATTCCTAGAAATAGTATCGGTCGGTTTATCAGAAATGATAGTCGTAGAGGCATCTTTATTAATACGATAACCCCTAACGTATGCGGTTCCAGGCGATACTTTTAACTTGAAAGTTGTGTCATCATTGGGTTCAAATGAAGCACGGAAATAACGTTTAACGTAATCACCAGATTCTTCATACGTTCTGATCGCCATTTCATCTCTAATAGATTTAAATCCAGAACTAGTCGTTGTTTTAGAAACAATTTGACCACCCACAACTTCAACGATCGGAATGAAATCATCTTCATTTAAAACTACTCTCGCATCAGCAAGAGTGAGTTGGATACGATATCTGTCAGCACCAGGCGATGTTAGATTTGGAGTCTCTCCCTGATTATCATACAATGATACGTCATCATCGACATTTACAATATCTTGCGTAACTTTAAAACCGAAACGACTCGATTGATTAGTTTCATATTTACGGAAAATTAGTTTTTGTGGAGGACAATAAACAACGTGACCTTGTATGAAGAAATGACCTTCGTCAACAGATATAGCAGAACCTAGACCGACAGCAGAATTAGTAGAAGTGTTTTCAGACTGGACACTAAATGTGTACGTGGTTCCGGCAGAAGCACCAATCAAAGATTCTCCGGCTTGAGCCCTAGTACCAGTCTCTCCACCTACCTGATCTTTGGTATACTCAACAATTAGTGTATCTGGATCATCTCCTTCAGCAGCAATTGCATTGACGACCAGAAATTCTTTGTTGCTTCCAGTAGATCCGATCTCAAAAGTTAGACCTTCTAATACACTTGGGTCTGATGGAAACGGTGTTGCAGAACTTATTTTTATAAATTCTAATTCATTATCTACTCGGAAGGAGCCTGGGGATATAGATGCACCCTCAGTGAATAAGTTCCCAGCAAGTTGAGAAAATTGTTCTTGTATTACTGATTGTAACTGAGTTAACTCTCTTGCTTGTAGTGCTTTACCACTATTGAATAGAATCTTATGATAATTTTTAGTTCTATCGTAATCATCTTTATAGGTGGTAGCAAAGGTGTTTTCTGTATAAGTCGTTGACATTTTTCTATATTACCCTAGAGTTGTATTACGATTTTTAAATCTTCGGTTTGTTCAGATGAACGGTCAACTGCCGCTCTGTTATCAATATATAGGAGTTCTCCAGAAAGCGGATCTACCTCACCTCGAATGTAATTGTTTTGCAAGATCTTTCCTGTGTTAGTACCATTACCATCTGCCACATCTAATGTGACACTTTGACCGATAAAGGGTGTGAATCCTGTTCCTTCATTTTGGTGTACCAATAATCTCGCTTGTGAACCATCAACAGAAACTGAGTCAACCGTGTCGATATATGCTTTTGAGAATGGAGTATCTCCGTTCTGAGCAGTGATGAACTGGTCTTCCACAAACGAACCATTTATCGAAGTTAAGATAACTCTGTCCAAAGTACTTCCTGTCGCATCCGTAAAGAAATCCAGTTCTGATCTATTAGCAGAATCTCTAACCAATGGATTACGCAAAAGTAAAACTTGACGGAAAGTGTTGTCACCTAGTAAGAAGTCTCCACCTTCAGCACCATCAATCTTGGCGTTAAACATACATGCGCCAGATTTTAAATCATCTCTTGGGTCGGCACCCAGACCATTTTCTGGGCCTAAAATAACTCGTCCAGATGCACCTGTACCGCCACCACCAGTGAAACTTATACTAGCACGTTTGTAACCAGAACCACGGAATGAACCAGTTGACCAACCATTTGGGTTAGTTCCTTGAAGGTTTCCGTCTGAATCTTGTTTAACTCTCAAGTTAACTACAGAGTTACCACTAACTATAGCAACTACCTCAGCGCCTGTACCATCACCATCAATTTTTGCGGTTGGTGTACCTGTATAATTGTTACCACCGCCAACTACTTGAACGCCTACTATCTCACCAGGCGTTGCCGCTAATTGTACCGCACGTTGTTCCACTTGTTCCGCAGTCGCATCAACAGATGCAGCTTCGTCAGAATCAACTAATTGTACAGGTATGTATGAAGAAGACAAAAATTTAGATGCAAGTAACGCACCGATAGAATATAAGAATTTCCAAACATATCCGTCCGCAGTAGTGAACGGTACTCCTGTAGTGTTACCAGTAGGTTGAGTTGTAGAGTTTACTGGAGTTCCGTTTGCATCTCTACCTTGTTGTAAACAAACGTATATTTCTTGGTTACTATTCATTACATAGTAAGGTTGTAACGGATAACCAATGTGATTATCGTCATAGGGCGAGTACTGTGTACCAGAAGACCAGTTACTACGAGGAACAACGAAAGATCTGTCAGTAATATTTTTAACAGATTGCATGTTCATTCGTGCATCACGTTCATCTCTTTTACGTGGTTGCGGAGTCGCAACATTGTCTTGATCATCCCATTGTTCTGAACGAGCAATACCAGCATAATACCTTACACCAGCCGAATCGAAATCCTTGAACATGTCTTCAAGAAATTGTTTTTTAATTTTGTCTGTTACTATAGCACTCATTTACTTTTCCTATGAAATCGTTGCGCCGTTATTTGAAATTACGTACCAATTTTGTGTTCCGCCCACAGATGCCCAAATCAGTTGAACCGACTTGTTCGGAGGTAATACTACTGACTGTACACCAGATGGGTTACCAGTAATAGCAATTGTATAACTACCAGTTTGGTTTATGTTTATTAAATATTTGACTTCACCGTCTTCTACACCATTCGGTAAAGTGGCAGTGTTAGTACCTGAAGCTTTATTGAAATATGATATTGGTGCATTAAGACTAACAGTAACGCCACTAGTGGTGATACCTTCTGTTTTTAATGTCAGTTTAGATTCTACCGCAACCGAACCAGTACCTTTACCATATAACTCTAAGTTGATATTGGTATTATCACCCACCGCAGAGATTCTAGGGTTTAAACCATCAACGTTGTTGACAACCTGTATATGATTGACTGCACTAGTTGTGGGTGAGAAATCAATTAATTCGTTACTACTAGAATCTCTAATAGCCTCTTTAACTCTCGGTGAAGAAATTGTTGGAGAGGTTAAAGTTTTATTTGTTAATGTCTGTGTGTGGTCATTAAACGTAAGTTCATCACTATCTAATAATGCCGGCAAGTTTATGTTTCTATCCGCAGCTATGTCAGACGCAATTAGAGAATATTCGTGGTTAGAACCACCGTCAGTAATTACTAGATCGGAAACGGTCGGGTTGGTAATTGTCTTATTGGTCAATGTCTGGGTCGCAACCGTAAGTACAAATTCACCATCCGCATTTGGAAGAGTAAGAATACGATCCGCCGTTGCGTTCGCAGCCTTCAATCTAACTTCAAAATCATCAGATGAAGTTCCTTCAAAAACAACCGCATCATTTTCTATTCCTATCTGTGTGGAAAGTGTTCCGTCAGGCTTCCCACCAAGAAATTGATATAACTCATCGAAGTTGGCATTGATCTTCAAACCAGCAGTACGGAGAGTATCTCCTGTACCATCGTTTGCAATTGTGCCTCTATTTAATACTTGTTTTGTCATTTTGACCTTTACCTAAAAGTTCTATGATTCTATTTATACGTTTTAACCTAGCGTTTAATCTAGACTATTCATAATTTCTTCTAATGTTAGTTCACCATCTGAGTCGCCTATTGACGGCCCTTTAGGGTGATTCTGCATGTATGTATTGTTCGCATCAGATCGGATACGATTCTGCCAAGTCCACTGATCCTGATCTATTGTCTCTAGACTTGATAGACCCATTGACGAACCACTGTCATCATCATGTTCATCGAATGTCGGTGAGTTCGGTTCTAGTAGTTCTAGTATGTTACTTTGTAGTCCATGTATCTCATCGATGGTTTTATCTGCGTAATCGCCCACATCATTACCAGCATTTGGTGCAGTGTTAGCGTTACCCATAGTTGCTCTAAATTCCATTTCGTCTCCGCCTAAATGATCCATTGGGACATCGAACAATGCAGTGTGAGCAGAGAATGCGAACTGAGGCATATCTGCAATACATTCCACTTCTTGTGGTGGAATATCTAACAAGCCAGGAGGTGGTTGTATTTCGAAGTCGATGTCAACTACGCCCTGTAATTGTACCTGAGAACCCAAGTACATGCCAGCAGGATGTACGAATAGTTTATAGATTTCTCTCCATTTAGATATGGATAATTCACTCTTCACCTGAATTGCATATGTTTGATATAACTTATCGTCCGTAATATATCTCTGAGACGATGGGCCTACTTCAGACTCATTAAGTTTAAATACGTTGTTCTTAGTATAAACCACATCTGGGTCTATACCAAAGAAAGTACGAAAAAACTGTTGTATCGAATACTTAGTACCCTTAGACTTATAAAGAGTATTAGAGTACTTTGCCGCCTCTCTCTTATCTTGGAATCCTTCGAAGTAAGACTGACCTAACAGTAACTCGTCTTCAAGAAAAGACAACAGATCTATGTCTGTCTGTGTGATATCTCTTAACGTAAACAGTTCATTCAAAAGATCAGTTGGTGACGAACTTTGGTCTTCAAACTGAAAGTACGTTTCCAACAGTGATACTAACTTCGGATAACTAGCAACAATATGATCGGGTAAGACTTCCTCGACCTTATAGTGACGAAGGTTTAACTCTCTTCGACCTAAGTCATGTAACGTCTTGTCGTGATGTCCATTTACATTCATTAGTTAGTCGCTGTAGTTAGTACGCCAGTTATCTGAGAAGCGGCTTCGTCAAATTCCAAAACATCATTCCGAACAGGAGTGATCGAAGATTGATTCGCAGCGACAACTGAAATTTTAATTTGTGTTTGTCCTGATATCAGACTATCTGCCTGAAATCCAACCAAATGCAAATTACCGTCTGTATTATAGTAACCCACATCATCTACCAATACTCGGTTGTCCTGTAGGTTGATTACTTGTAACGTGTTACTACTTAATTTGTTTCTTATCTTACAACTAACACCATTTAGTGTAAAGTTACTTGACGAAACAATGTATTCATCATCATCTTGAGCAGCAATATCAACTGGGAATTTTAATTTGTAGTCATACTTACCGCCAAGTATAGGCGTGATTCTCTGTTGCATCTTAACAGCAGTACGTGAAGATAAAACGGCAGAAGAAACATCATCTATCAAAGTTAATAAGTTGGATCTTCTGAATGACAATCCGAACTTTCCTGTATTATTCGTGAAGTATGTACGGATAACTTCCCGAACATCAGATGTAATCGTGTTTAACGTCAATGAAGTCAACCTCTCGTTAAACTGAAAGTTAGTATCTAGTTCGATAAATGTCTTGACTGGATCAGAGAATTTTAATGAAAAAGAAGCAATGGACAATTGTTCTGCTAAATCCAGTATAGATATCTTAGTCGAATCTATGGTCGCCTGTGGTATTTCGGAATTAAATAAGACCGACATGTACACACAACCGTATTCTTTTACAATGTTGTCTTCTCCGCCCCATGTCTTGATGTCTTTTATCAAAGAAGAGAAGTTACGTAACACTAAGGAAGAGTAATCTGCGTGAGTTACCATTCGATTCTGAGATGCATATTGGAAAGGTGCGTTCTTACGAATCGATTCCGCAGTTTCTTTGTCTGCTCCGCCAGAACTTCTTGATTCTGTAGTAACTGTTGGAACTTGATCGATGTTGGGTGCAACATTTGCAACAGCACTAACTGGTTCAAACACTTCAGCAAAGTTTGCATCCGAACCAGCAACAGATAAGTATTCAACAACAACCTTATTCCCTGGCTGAGGAGTCTTTCCTAGAGTAGTACCGTTACCAAAAGTTAATTCGAAATGACCATTAGGCATTTCTTTGAGAATGTATATTGTACTATTCTCATTTATTACAGTAGTGTCTAGAATGTTACTATATGCTGTGAAATTAATAGCAGTAGTACTTGGGAATACTTTAACTACCGCTGTAGAAAGATCTAGGTTTTTATCTGGGATAATATATGTAATGTTTTCTGTGTTATCACCAGAGATAAAGGTTTTAGTTTTTGCAATACCTTCCTTAATAGGAATAATGTTAGATCCATTATCCTGTTTAAATTCGTAAAAACCAAAACCATCATTTGATGCCGAAATAGTTTGTGTTGTTTGAAATGTATAATCAACACCATCAACAGATGTCGCAAATTTGTATCCAGCTGCGAGTGCAATTCTAGGACTTGGGTTCGAAACGGCAGATAAATTCAACGACATTTTAATCATAGCAAGAGATGCATTCTTACTGTCTGGGATATAACCAATACCCTCCGCAAGAGATACTAAAGAACTACGCAACTGTGCGGTTCCTAGAAACGCTTCGTTCAAGGCAAAGTTAGCGGTCAATGCATTCATGTGTGTATTGTATGCCAACACATCAAGAACATTTGAAAGACCCGAAGCTTCAAAGTTAAAGTCTTTAAATTCCTTTTCTTGTTGAAGGTATTCCTTCAGGTTGTTCTTAATTGCCTGAAAGTCTAACGCTGTTGATTTAATCGTTGTCGCCATTTATCTTAACCTACTTAATACGGTAGTGAATTCTGCTAACTCTCCAGTATTGATTATCTTAAAGACAATCGTTAATTCTGCTGAGTTCTGATCTGGTGCCATGTTAATACGTACATCTAAGGTAGAAATATCAACACGTGGTTCGTAAACTTCTATAACATTTTTAATCTCACGAATCATACTTCTTTCTGTATGTTCGTCAGCCAATTCAAATAAGAAATCATAAAGGTTTCCGCCAAAATATGGATTGAATGGTTTTTCGCCTTGATTTGTTAACAAGAGATTCTTCACCGCAAACTTAACCGCTTCTACGTTAGTCTTTTTAAAAACATCTTTTGTCGATGTTGTCAACGCAAGAGAAATATCCAGATCAGAATATTCTTTGTTCTGGGTAGTTTTCAACGTAACAAGATTCGATAGGTTAGCGTCCTCTATCGATAATGCTTTTAATGTTGCCATAATAGTCTCTTAAAATAACCTTGTATCTATTTATACGTGTTAGTCTAACTTTACTTCAGTTAATTCGCCACCAGAAAGAAGTTTTCCGTTATAATTTGTTGCAATTTGTAACTTAAAATTAACGTCAAACGATTCTGGAACATCTGCTATTTCAACTACAATCTGTGAGGTTAACGAACCATCTGGATTATAGATGTCATAGTCTAAACATAACTTGTCATAAAAACAATAATCTTTCCAGTATTTCGCTATATCATAAGTTGAGGCGTGGTCTATCTTGCCTTCTCTATCAATAACTTGATATACTACAACACGACCATTTTGTTTCTTGATGTTGTCTCCTCCAACTGTTTCTAGAGGGCCACCTTTGTATATTCCTTCACTCACGATCAACCGTACATCATTGAACAACTCGGTATTACCGTTGATCGTTCTGTACATCTCTGCATGTAGATAAAGGTTACGTGCAATCTGTTTCCTTTCTTCTGCCGTACCGATATGAGAGAACGGTGTCTTGTCTCCATACGCACCAAGGTATTTCGCAATGGTTACGCCTGGCGCTAACTTGGTTCTTGACGAAAT
>Ga0115099_10169728_pt1 | contig 18468 bp, 15 predicted proteins | sample MBTome_FD_89017 | JGI IMG/M metagenome (GOLD analysis project Ga0115099, IMG submission 89017) | Marine eukaryotic communities from Pacific Ocean to study complex ecological interactions - MBTS_20Mar14_M2_3um Metatranscriptome... | ecosystem: Environmental > Aquatic > Marine > Oceanic | place... | reverse complement strand
TCCCAATAAAGGTGCTTTCCAACTTCAACTTCAGCAAGTGAATAGAAAGAGTTAAAAGCGCTAAGGTTATTCTGATACATAGCTGAGTATAATTCTTTTGCAATTTTTAAATGTTAATTTGTAAGAAAAGCATAAACTTAACTAACATACATAAATTATACATTTCAAAAGCATGTATAAATAACTCTATTGGGGTTTCAATTTCTTACTGGATTAATAAGACTATTATGCACTAAGTAGATATTTTTTGCAGGTAATTAATTACCTTTGAACATACGAATGCTTCAAATATTCAATTGCTGTAATATGTACTAACTTGATCTATTACAGTTATGTAAACAGATGAGAGTAAGAGCTTAATAGGTAAATTATTTATTTTTCATTTTTTCAACTTCAGCGCTGAAGTCTTCATTCTTCTTTTCTAATCCTTCACCTAATACAAATCGTTCAAACCTACGGATTTGTATATTTTCTCCTAGAGCTGCTATGTTTTGTTTTACCAGTTCTTCGATTGTGATAGAAGAATCTTTAATAAAAGGTTGGTCTACTAACACCATTTCCTTTAGTTTCTTTTGTATTCTACCTTCGACAATTTTTTCTTTGATTTCTACAGGTTTGTTGCCTAAATCATCTTTTTCCATTTCTGTTTTCTTTTCAGCCTCTGCAACTTCTCCAGGGATATCAGCTCCATTGATATATTGAACCTGAGGACAAGCTGCTATTTGCATAGCAATATTCCTTGCTAATTCTTGGAACTCAGATCTTCTGGCAACGAAATCTGTTTCACAATTAATTTCTACCAGTATTCCAAGTTTACCTCCCATGTGTATATATGCTTCGACGATTCCTTCCGTCGCAATACGAGATGCCTTCTTAGCAGCTGTGGCTAGTCCCTTTTTCTTTAAAGCTTCTTCAGCTTTTTCAAAATCTCCGTTTGCTTCTTGAAGTGCTTTTTTACAATCCATCATCCCGGCAGATGTTTTGTCTCGTAATTCTTTTACAATTTTTGCAGAAATTTCAGCAACCATATTTTTTTATATAAATTTAAGATAAGTATTTTTTTATAGGAAGAAACTAAGCTATTGTTTCTTCCATATTTTCATTGTGTACCATTCCGCTTCTACCTTCACAGATAGAATCAGCTATTTTACCTACTATTAACTTAATAGATCTAATAGCATCATCATTACCTGGTATTGGAATATCTGTAACATCAGGATTACAGTTACTATCCAAAATTGAAATAATAGGTATTCCTAATGTCATACATTCTTGAATAGCTGTGCTTTCTCTCTTCTGATCAACGATTAAAACAAGATCAGGTAAGCGCTTCATATCTTTGATTCCGTTAAGGTTTTTACGTAATTTATCTAACTCTCTCTTCAAGATGGCTGTTTCTTTCTTTGGTAATTTATCTAAATACCCACTTTCTTCTTTGCTCTCTAAATCTTTCAGTCTTTCTACTCTTGTTCTAATAGTGAACCAATTCGTAAGAATTCCCCCTAACCATCTCTGGTTAATATAATGGGCGCCACATCTTTCTGCTTCTTTGCTATTACACCTGCAGCTTGCCTCTTTGTTCCTACAAATAAGAATTTCTTCCCTTCTTCAGAAGCCTTGCGAACAAAATCACAAGCTTCTGTCAGTAGTTCCGCTGTTTGTACTAAGTCTATGATATGTATACCATTTCGTTCTGCGTAAATATAAGGGAACATCTTCGGATTCCATCTTCTTGATTGATGTCCAAAATGAACTCCTGCTTCTAATAACTCAGCTAGTGTAACAACAGCCATATTTGTTTTTTATAATTTTATATTAATTGGAATATAGATAATCTTTAAAATTTCATTTGTATGATCTAGCTATTCAATGAATCATTTGATATCTTATCAAAGTTATTAACTTAGTAGAATTATATTATTTATTTACTATTACTGTTGATTCCTGTTTTTTTGCTTTATAAATTCATTGAATTTTCATGTCGTCTTGTAGATAATCTGTGTTTTCATCAACAATAAATTTTACTATTTGATTATCGGGACTTTTACTTTCAAAATAGTATCCATCAGTATTTTTTCTCTCATTTCTATTAATCTTGGATATCTCTGTATATGAGTTGAATCCTGTACCAGCAGGGATTAACCTTCCTATAATTACATTTTCCTTTAGCCCTCGTAACCAGTCAGCTTTTCCTTCAATAGCTGCTTCAGTTAAAACTCTTGTTGTTTCCTGGAAACTAGCAGCTGATATAAAGCTATCTGTATTTAAAGAAGATTTAGTAATTCCTAACAGTATTGGAGAGTAAATAGCTGGGATACCCTTTGTCAGTAACATCGCTTCATTTATGTTTTCAATCTGTTGTAATTCTACTAACTCTCCTGGTAAAAGTGTAGTATCACCTCCGTCTTCAACTTTTACTTTGGATGTCATTTGTCTTACTATAACTTCGACGTGTTTATCCGAAATTTCAACATTTTGTGATTGATAAACATTTTGTACTTCATTAACCAAGTATGTCTGTACTTTCTGCAGACTTAACTTCGCTGATTCGTAAATTCCTAAAACATTGATATAGAAATCAAAGTAAAGACTCAGCATCTCATGAGGATTTGGAGCTCCATCTGTTATGGGTTCTGCTAGTAGTATGTTTTCTCCATTGGATACAATTACTTTTTGTCCATTGTTCATTATGTATTCGTTTGTAATTCCATCAGTTTCTAATATCTCAACGTGAGAGTTTTCTTCTGAATCGTACCAAACTCTAATTTTTCCTGGGCGCTGTGCTAACTTACAAGCTTCTTTAGGTCTTCTTGCCTCAAGAATTTCTTCAATTCTCGGCAAACCTTGAACAATATCTCCTGTTTTGGATCTCTCAAAAACTAAAATAGCCAACATGTCACCCATTTGTACTAAGTCCATATCTTTTGTTTGTAATATGGCTCCAGATGAGACTAAGTATGGTTGCGCCGAACGAATTCTTATTCTGTCATTATCGATTTTAACAATTTGTCCTGATTTTCCTGCTATAACGTTGGCAGCTAACTGATCACCGTAACGTACTAATTCTCCCTCAGCCACCTGTGGCGTCTGCCCGCCTAATTCAATGATATCTTGGTCTATATCTCTGAGAATTAAGATTTTAATTCCTGATTGTCCATTGTTACTAATATTTTTTACTTGTCCATTTGATTTTGAAATTAAGGATGTTGTAGCTACAATTGTTCCTGCTACAATTTTTTCTCCATCTCTTACACAAAGATTCGTTCGGGTATGCTGCTTATTATTTTCACCAAATGTATCACGTTTTATATGTAAGTTCTCTAATATTGCTATTTGTAGTGTGTACTCATCCGTTCTGTCTGTTTCTAAGAATTCCACGTCAGCGGAGCCATGTGTTTGGTCTGAATATATATCAACCGTTAAGAATGTCTTTATCAGATCAATACCTTCTACTGATTCAACTTTTTCTTCATCTTGCACCAATAATTGTTGAACTAGTTTTATTTCTATAGATTGATTTTCATTTAGCGAATTTTCTGTCTCAATAGGAGATTGTTCTTTACTAATAAAGTATTCATCAGCAGGCCTAATAAGTATACCCTCTTGGACTTTTTCTGCATAAACAGGGCATTGATACATAACTTCATTATGTATTGCACTTCCTACTTCAAAAATTTGTGTTATCTCTAACTCACTACTGAATTTACCATCGTCCTTAATGAGAGTCCCTGTCTTTATGATTAATTTCTCAACAATACCGTTTTCTTCAATAACCTCTACATATCCCCCGTTTTGCGTTTTAATATCTTTAATTATCTCAGTTCCGGCTTCGACATACGCTCTGTCCTCAACCATTAATAAAGATATGTCTTTTTTTATTTCGTGTGTTTCCTCTGATATCCATAGCAGGCGATGCTTATCCTCTTGGACATTGGATATATCCTTATATTTTAAGAACCCACCGGTTTTTGTCTTATAGTTTGTATCTATTAATTCTCCTATAACTTGGGAATCATTAATTTTATTTCCAGGAGAACAGAGCATTTGGAATTGATTCCCATTGAAGAAATTGAGTGAAAAATTAGTCGGAGAACTTTCATTTTCAAAGTTGCTTGTGATGATAGCATCTTTAATACGTACAGAAGATGTTACTATGTGTATTTCTTCTAATTCATCAACTCTAGTAGCCTTATTAAGTCTGACATTACCGCCGTAATCGCTTAATACATGAGTAGTAGCTAAGATTGTATCTTCTGAGATTTCATCATTTTCCTTTATTTGTAGTTCTGCTAGCTGCGGTATGGTATGTACCTCACCAGAAAGTATCCATATTAATCCGCCTTTGCTTGTTTTTGTTGTTATATTTCCTTGTCTATCAATTGTCTCTTCTGCAATTAATTCAGAGAATAGAACTTCTCCCGAACTTTCTGTCAGTAGGTCTTTTGTAGCTCTTTCAGTAATTAAATTTGTTTTAGTGCTAACTTCTCCAATAACTTGTCCTTCTCGGAATTGCTCATTGTCGCTGATAAACAATATTGTTCCTTGAGTAAACTCTATCCTTCTTTCGTTCAATTGGTAATCATATAGCGATAATTTATAACTTGCTTCTAAGACTACTGCTTCTTGTCCATGTCTAGTCCTAATGAGTCTGGACCTCAAATTTTTAGGTAATCTCAATATCCCATTAAATGGAGCTTTTATCTGCTCAGCCAATTCTCCAGTAAATACTCCTCCAGTATGGAAAGTACGCATAGTCAGTTGAGTTCCTGGTTCACCAATTGACTGTGCCGCAATAATTCCTACTGCTTCTCCCAGATCTACTAGAGAACCATGAGCTAAATTCCAACCATAACAAAATTGGCATACAGATCTGGCTGAATCACATGTTAATGGTGATCTTACACTAACTGATTTTATTCCTGCATCTACTATAACTTTGCTAGTCTCATGATCTAAATCTTGATTAATATGAGCTATAACAACACCGTTATGTGGGTAGTACAAAGTCTCAAAGAGTACCCTACCGACTAGTCTATTCCCCAGAGGTATTAATAACTGATTATTAGCTATCATATCTTTAATTATGATGCTGCGTTTTGTGCCACAATCAATCTCTCTAATAATAATATCTTGAGCTACGTCGACTAATCTACGGGTAAGATATCCTGAGTCTGCTGTTCTGAGAGCTGTGTCAACTAACCCTTTTCTAGCACCGTATGAAGAAATAATATACTCGGTAACAGTTAATCCTTCCCTGAAATTACTCTTAATTGGAAGGTCAATAATCTGTCCTTGCGGATCAGCCATTAGGCCTCGCATTCCAACAAGTTGTCTAACTTGGGAAATATTCCCTCTTGCTCCCGAGAAAGCCATAATGTATATGGGATTCAGTGGATCTGTTTCACGAAAGTATTTAATAACCTCAGTTTTTAGCTCTTCACTAGCATTGTTCCAGGTATCTATAACTCTCTGAAATCTTTCTACGGCTGTAATCTCTCCTCTTTCATATTGTTGTTCTGTTAATTTTATTTCTTCATTGGTTCTGTTCAATAAACTGTTTTTAGTTGGTGGCACTCTCAAATCCTCAACACTTAATGATATTCCTGCTCTTGTAGCATAATGGAATCCTAAATCTTTTAATTTATCGGCCATATAAGACGCTCTTCCTGTGCCATAGTTACTAAAGGCCCAAGCCATTAAACGTTTTAATTCTTTTTTATCTACCACCTTGTTTGTGAATCTGGGTTTTGGTGGTACAAATAAATATTTTTCTTTCATTGGATTCTATTCTTGATGTTTATTACTTGGCTATAACTAATGAATCTAACAGAACTTTGTTGAGTAAAATACGCCCAGGAGTTGTTAATAAATATTGAACTATAATTTCACCTTTTTCATCCTTCTTTATTATCTGATCATCAAAAACATGTAATTCTCTTCCATTGTCTTGCTTCCTAATAGTGATTAACTTGCTTTCATTTTCGATAATCCCATCGAATCTTACCCATATATATGAATGCAATGGAATCTTATTAGACTCATATGCTAATAGAGCATCTTCTAAACTTGAAAAATAATATGCTTGCTTGTTTTGTTGGGTAGGATTTTCTGCAGTTAGGTAATAACAACCAAGTACCATATCCTGACTTGGCATAATGATCGGTTCACCTGTTGCTGGTGATAAGAAATTGTAAGGAGCAAGCATTAATAATCTTGCTTCTGCTTGCGCCTCTAAAGATAAAGGAATGTGTACAGCCATTTGATCTCCATCGAAATCTGCATTAAAAGCAGGACAGACTAGAGGGTGTAATTTTATGGCTCTACCTTCAACTAGAATTGGTTCGAATGCTTGTATACCTAATCTATGTAATGTGGGAGCTCGATTTAGTAGTACAGGATGTCCCTGTATTACTTCTTCTAATACATTCCAAACAATAGGTTCATTTTTTTGTATTAATTTTTTTGCAGCTTTAATGTTATTAACTAAACCCTGATGAATTAACCTATGGATAACAAATGGTTGGAATAGTTCTAGTGCCATTTCTCTTGGTAATCCACACTGATTCAGTTGCAGCTGAGGTCCTACTACAATTACTGATCTACCTGAGTAGTCCACTCTCTTACCAAGTAAATTTTGTCTAAATCTACCTTGTTTACCTTCAATAATGTCCGACAAAGATTTTAATGGGCGATTATTAGCACCAACAACAACTTTTCCTCGTTTACCATTGTCAATTAAAGCATCTACAGATTCTTGTAACATACGTTTTTCATTACGAATGATAATTTCCGGAGCTAATATTTCCTGTAATCTTATCAAACGATTGTTCCTATTTAAGACTCGTCTATATAAATCATTTAAGTCTGATGTAGCGAATCGACCGCCATCGAGCTGTACCATTGGCCTCAAATCAGGAGGGATCACTGGCAATATTGTTAATATCATCCAAGATGGGTCCGATCTAGTTGCAATAAAATTGTCTATGATTCTTAATCTTTTTATTGCCTTATCCTTTTTTGTTCCCTTAGACAGTAAGACCTCTTCTCTAAGACTTTCAGCTTCTACTTCTAGGTCAATATCCTTTAATAATTTTTGGATTGCCTCAGCTCCTATTCCTACCTCAACACCATAAATATCAGACTGCTCTTGGTATAGCTGGTCCTCTATATCAATCCATTCATCTTCACTAAGTAATTGTTTATATTTTAAACTTGCGCAATTACCTGGTCGTGTAACAACATATGAGTTGAAATATACTATCTGTTCAACATCTTTGAGAGGTATATCTAAAAGAACCGCTATATAACTAGGAAGACTTTTAAGGTACCAAACATGTGTGACAGGAGCAGCCAATTGTACATATCCCATTCTGTGTCGTCTCACTTTTGATTCGACGACTTCCACTCCGCATCTTTCACAAACAATACCTTTGTATCTAACTCTTTTATACTTACCACAGTGACACTCCCAATCTCTGATGGGACCAAATATTCGTTCGCAGAACAATCCATCCATTTCCGGCTTCAATGTTCTATAATTTATCGTCTCAGGTTTAGTAACTTCTCCAACTACCTGTCCATTGGGTAAAGCTCTTTCTCCCCACTTCTTTATCCTCTGTGGCGAAGCTAAGTTAATTTTTACATAATCAAAATATTGTTCTATTTTTGGCATCTTCTATTGGAACTTTATTTTTTTATTTTTCTACTTAGATTAAAGATGTTTCTATATCTTCGCGCGTAATAGATTCATAAGTTGGTCTTGAGTGAAATTTCTTGTTATTAATGTTAGACATCAAGTCAACTTCTATTCCTCTAGTTTGTCCATCAGGCAATGTCTCTATTTTATAAGCACCTACGTCCAAACCTAGCGATTGTAATTCGCGCATCAAGACTTTGAAGGATTCAGGTGTACCTGGTCTTGGGATGGGTTTTCCCTTAACAATTGCATTTAGGGTTTCATTTCTACCTTGCATATCATCGGACTTAACAGTAAGTAGTTCCTGTAAAGTATAAGATGCACCAAAAGCCTCTAGTGCCCATACCTCCATTTCTCCTAATCTCTGTCCACCATGCTGCGCTTTACCTCCCAATGGTTGTTGAGTAACCATTGAATATGGACCTGTAGATCTTGCATGTATCTTGTCATCAACTAAGTGCACAAGTTTTAACATATATGAAATACCTACCATGACAGGATTATCAAAAGGTTCACCAGTTCTACCATCAAATAATCTAATTTTCCCTGGGTGCTGAAGGTCAAATATCCAATCTTTTCCGCTTAAGTTTCGAGCATCCATTAGTTTATTATTGATTAAAACACGCGAAGCTTCAGCACCATGCATTTCATCAAATGGTACTATCTTGAATCTTTTGTTTAAATGTTCAGCAGCTAGGCCTAGTAATGATTCAAAAATCTGTCCTACGTTCATTCTAGAAGGAACTCCCAGTGGGTTAAGCACTAAGTCTACAGGTGTACCATCAGGTAAGTATGGCATATCTTGCCTTGGCAATATCCTTGATATAATCCCTTTATTCCCGTGCCTTCCAGCCATTTTGTCTCCTACTTGTATCTTACGTGTTTGCGCCACGTATACTCGAATAACAATATTAGCTCCTGTGGGTAATTCATCACCTTTTTCTCGAGTAAAAATTCTTACATCTAAGATTCTTCCCTTTCCTCCATTAGGAACTCTCAGTGACGTATCCCTAACATCTTTAGCCTTTTCACCAAAAATAGCTCTTAGTAATTTTCCTTCAGGTGGTTGATCTGACTCCCCCTTTGGCGTTACTTTACCTACTAATATATCCCCGGATTCAACCCATGAACCTATTACAATGATTCCATTATCATCTAATTTACGAAGCGAATATTCTCCGACATTAGGTAAATCACGTGTAATTTCCTCTGAGCCAAGCTTCGTTTGTCGTGCTTCTATTTCGTATTTTTCTATATGAACTGAGGTATAAACATCATTATAGACAAGTCTCTCACTAATTAAAAAAGCATCTTCATAGTTATATCCTTCCCATGGAACATAAGCGACAACAATATTCTGTCCCAGTGCTAACTCGCCTCCTTCTGTTGCAGCTCCATCAGCTATTACTTGTCCTGTTATAACTTCTTCACCAAGCCAGACAGCTGGCCTTTGGTTGATGCACGTATCTTGGTTTGATCTCTGGTATTTTTGTAAGTTATATGCAATTTCTTTTCCTTCGTTATTGGTAACACAGATCCTATCAGCTGATATGTATGTAACGATTCCATCCTCCAAACTCACAACAACCATTCCTGAGTCACGTGCAGCTTGTGCTTCCAATCCTGTACCAATTAATGGACTTTCCGGGTATAGAAGAGGTACAGCTTGCCTCTGCATATTTGATCCCATTAATGCTCTGTTAGCATCATCATGTTCTACAAATGGTATTAGTGAAGTCGCTATAGATATGACTTGTATAGGCGAAACGGCTACATAGTCTACTAAATCCTTTTTGGTCGTTGTAAATTCTTGTCTGTATCTTACTGGTACAACTTCATTCTTTATTTCATTATTCTCGTCTGTCGAAGTATCACCTGGTGCTATTCTGAAATCATCTTCTTGATCAGCAGCTAAGTAAATAGGGCTATTTTCGACAAGAGCTTTCCCGTCTTCCACTTTGTAATATGGTGTTTCTATAAATCCATAAGAATTAATTCTTGCATGAGTTGCCAATACGCCTATAAGTCCAGCATTTGGTCCTTCCGGAGTTTCAATCGGACATATCCTACCATAGTGACTTAAATGTATATCTCTTACAGCAAAACCAGCACGATCACGGTTTAATCCACCAGGACCTAAAGCACTTATTCTTCGCTTGTGAGTTAATTCAGCTAGAGGATTAGTCTGATCCATAAATTGTGAGAGTTGACTAGATCCAAAAAATTCTCTTATAGCTGCTACTATTGGTTTTGGGTTAACTAAAGTATTAGGTGTAAGTGAGTTTGACTCACATATTGTCATCCTTTCTCTAACGATTCTTTCCAGTCTATTTAATCCTACTCGAACTTGATTTTGTAGTAGTTCTCCTACGGACCTTACTCTTCTATTCCCTAAATGATCAATGTCGTCTATCTCACCTATATCAAATTTTAAATTGATTAAGTAATCAATTGCAGCGAGTGTATCTTGAGGAGTCAAAACACGAATATTCTCTGGTATTGATAGATTTAATTTTTTATTCAGTTTGTATCTTCCCACCTTTCCTAAGTCATATCGTTTAGGGTCGAAAAAGCGCGAGTACAAGATTTGTTGTCCACCGTTCACAGTGGCTGGCTCTCCTGGACGTAACTTCGTGTACATTTGTATTAGAGACTCTTCTATTGTGTAGTTTCCCTCTACACGGAAAGTCTTTTTCAAGTATTCAGGGTGACGGATCCCGTTATAGATGTCGCTATCACTTAGTCCCATTGCTTTTAGAAATACATGTGCTGCTATCTTTCTAGTCTTATCGATCCTAACCCAAACCAAATCATTTCTATCAGTTTCAAATTTTACCCAAGCACCTCTATTAGATATTAAGCTGCTGCTATAAGTCCGCCGGCCTTGTTTATCAGTATCCGACCTGTAATATATTCCTGGACTCCTAACGATCTGGTTGATAATGACTCTTTCAGCTCCATTAATAACAAAAGTTCCTCTATCTGTCATTAGTGGTAAATCACCTATAAATACTTCTTGCTCTTTGATTGTTCCAGTCTCTTTGTTTATCAGTCTTGCTGGAACATATACTTGCACAGAATACGTTGCATCTCGTCTTTTACATTCGTTAATGCTATATTTTGGGTATTTTAATTTATATTCGTCTCCTAAAAGATGTAATTCTAAATTGTCTGTGTAGTCTGTTATTGGGGAAAAATTCTTAATCTCTTCAGCTAGACCTTCTTCTAGAAACCAACAAAAGCTTGCGCGTTGAATTTCAACTAAATCAGGTAAACTAAAAGTCGATATTTTGCTAGTACTAGACATCAGATTATTATCTCCTTTGCGTGTTCAATTAATTGAAGTAATTAGCTTTATTAAGTAAAATTATGTTTTTATATAACTAAAAGATGTTATCAAATTATTAAAAGAGTTGAATCCCAACACTTCATTTGAAAATTTTGTCTCAGAATAAAAATAATATGTATAAGTTACTTGAAAAGTAACTTATATATTTGCAAAGACTTGTTTAAGCATGTTGTTCGTTATTTACTTTGCTCTCTCTTTTTTATTGCTTTTGCAAGTGCTGCTTTCTTAGAAGCGGCTGTGTTTCTATGAATCATACCTTTTTGTACTGCTTTATCCAATTTACTATATGATAACGATAGAAGTTGATTAACAGATTCTATGTTGTACTCATCTGCATTGTTTATTGCGATTAAGCATTTCTTGTACATAGTACGCATAGATGATTTATAAGCTTTATTTCGGAGTTGATTTCTTTTATTTACTTCTATTCTTTGTTTAGCAGATAATGAGTTTGCCATAATTCGTATTTTTTATTAGACTATTTCGATTATTTCTTTTCTCTAAAAGCTTTACTATTCACGATAGTAGATTATAACATATAAGAGAGTACCAAAAAAAATAAGATTTCTTTTTCCTAAGTAGTCTTCTGAAATCTAATTCAAAATTTTTTATTAAGTACAACCTACAAAATTAAATAAAAAAGCATATGGCTAAAACTAAAGGAATACGTATTGGTATTACATTAGAATGTAAAACCGTTGAAGGTGTCTATAGATATCGCACGACAAAAAACAGAAGGAATAATCCAGATCGTATAGAGTTAAAAAAGTATTGTCCTCTAACAAAAAAACATGAGATTTTTAAAGAAATAAAATAAAAATTAAATAATAATTATGGCTGTATATCGTCGCAAAATTTCTCCATTACCAACAAACGAAGTTATAGACTACAAGGATGTAGAACTACTAAGTAAGTTCCTTACTGAACAGGGAAAAATTTTACCTCGTAGAATGACTGGATTGACAACTAAGCAACAAACTCGATTAACAAAAGCTGTGAAAAGAGCAAGAATGCTATCTCTACTACCTTTTGTCAACCGAGATGGAGTGTTCTAGTTCGTTTAGACTTATTGCAGTATAATCTGGGTAAGTCTTTATTTATTTTTCTTTTTTTCTATTAGCTCAAAAGCCGAAATAACATCGTTCTCTTCCCATTCATCGAATTCTTCTATATAAATTCCGCACTCTGAATCTTCCTCAATTTCCATGATGTCTTGTTTAAACTGTTTTAGTGAAGACAGTAAACCTTCATGAATTTGAACACCATTCCTGTGCACTTTTATATGGCATCCTTTTATTATCTTTCCTTCGCTAACAAAACTTCCGGCAACATAGTTTTTCCCTAACGGGAATACAGCTTTGACTGTAGCTTCACCAATTTTCTTTTCTTCATATTGTGGTCCAATAATATCATCTACCATTGTTTGAATGTCATCAAAAAGGTCGTAAATAACATTGTACTCTTTGATTTTTACTCCTACGTGTCTTGCAGTTTTTTTAGCACCTGGTGCTAATGTAGTATTAAACGCAAGTATTGTAGAATTACTTGCGTCTGCAAAATCTACGTCTGTTTCAGTTATTTCACCTGGTGATGCATATAATACTCTTACCTTGACTTTCTCTTCTTCAATTTGTTCTATACTGCTGATTATTGCTTCAACGGATCCTTGTATATCAGTTTTAATTATTAGATTTATGACAGCCTCAACATTTGAGCTCAGAAGTGAATATTTATCCGATGTGGAATTTATTTTCTGGTTATTACTAACTTCATTCTTTCTAATTTGTAACGCAGCTTTAGCCTCTTTTTCTTCTTTGTAAGCTTCAAACTTATCGCCAATATTTGGTACATCTGTTAACCCCCATACCAATACAGGAGATGAGGGAGTTGCTACGTTCACTGGTTCATTATTACAATTGATCATTCCCCTAATCTTTGCTGAATGTTCACTCGTCACGATAATATCACCAACCTGAAGAGTTCCGTTCTGTACTAGAAGTGTTGCAATTGCTCCTTTACTTTTATCTAAGTTGGCTTCTAAGATAGTTCCTTGACCATTCTTTTTCACTGAAGCACGTAATTCAAGCATATCACTAACTATAACCATCATTTCTAGAAGTTCATCCATATTAGTCCCTTCTTTAGCACTAATTGGAATCATTGGTATATCACCACCCCAATCATCCGGAATCAAGTTATATTTACTCAGTTCCTGTTTAATATTTTCTATATTTGCATCATCCTTGTCGATTTTGTTAATAGCAACTATCAACGGTATTTCAGCCTCTTTGATACATTTAATAGTTTCTATGGTTTGAGGTTTTACACCATCGTCAGCTGCAACAACTAAGACACCTATATCTGTAACTTGTATGCCCCTTGATCTCATTGACGAAAAAGCTTCATGTCCAGGTGTGTCCAAAAATACAAGTTTTCTTGTATCCTTTTGATAATCAATCTCAACTTCATAAGCACCAATTTTCTGTGTAATCCCACCAGCTTCTTTTTGTGCTACTTGAGTCTGTCTGATTTTATCTAGTAGTGTTGTTTTACCATGATCAACATGTCCCATAATTGCAATGATTGGTGGACGTTTCTCAGTATTTCCTTTATCATCTAATGTTGAAAAATTATTACGTGTACTTTTGTTTTCTTCTTGGTTAGCAGTTATTTTTACTCCTAATTTGTCACCAATCGAGATAGCTGTTTCTATATCTAAAACTTGATTTATATTGACAATTACTCCATCTAAAAACAATGTTTTAATAATTTCTGTCTCAGATACAAATATTTTTTCTGCTAATTCTTGTACAGAGACTGGATTAGAAAGGAACACTTCTTCTGGTTTTTCTGGGATTAATTCACTTGACGAATCTTTTCTTCCTCTTTTCCCTTTTTTGCTCTTTATCTTTTGTGTGTCATCATATCCTCCATCTATTTTTCTCTTGAGCTTCAACTTACTCTTTGTACTTATATTGTCATTAGTGTCATCATCTTTCTTATTTGTCTTCTTATTTTTCTTATCTAACTTTGGATTATTAGTCTTGTCGCTTTCACCACTGAATCCTAAATTAGCAGCCCTGTCAAAATTATTTCTGTCATTGAGATCATAATCAGTAGTGCTTCCTTTTATCACTAGTGGGTTAATTAGTAATATAATTTTTTCCTCACTTTGATTCCTACTTTTTACTTGACATTGAACATCACTTGATTTTTGTAATACGCAACGATTGTGGATTCTGTAATTTATAATTTCCTTTTTTATCATTCGTTTTCCTATTTTTTTTGGTTATTTTGACCGAATAAAATTATTCAGACTTGATAAGGACAATATTTAATATCTTAGTCGCAAGCATTTATTATTTATAATGATTGTGTAAAGACAAATCAAATTTGAGTTTCGCTTGATCTTATATCATATTCAGAACAAATTGTTTTGATAACATAACAGATTTTAGTAAAACCTCGACATTTTATGTTTTTAGAAGATCAGCAAAGTTAATATTAACTAAATTTTATGCCTAGATTTCAAAAAAATGATAATTTCATAGATAAGACTTTTACAGTAATTGCGGATATTGTTTTAAAAGTCCTTCCTGCTAGTAAACAAGAAAAAGAAGCATTCGCTTATTATAGAGATGGTATGTCTGCTCAGTCCGAAGGCGAATATGCTGAAGCTTTAGAGAACTATTATGAAGCACTTAGGCTAGAAGAAGATCCATATGATAGGAGTTACATACTATATAATATAGGCCTAATCTATGCCAGTAATGGAGAATATATTAAAGCTTTAGAGTACTATCATCAAGCTTTAGATTTGAACTCTAGGTTACCTCCAGCTTTAAATAATATTGCTGTTATTTACCACTACCAAGGAGTTAAGGCCTCAGAGAAGAGAGATTTAGAAACGGCAAGAACTATGTTTGATAAGGCCGCTGAATATTGGAAACAAGCCATTAGGTTAGCACCAAATAATTACATAGAAGCTCAAAATTGGTTAAAAACTACAGGTAGAATGGCATCTGATAACATGTATTGATTATTTTAATGCTATTAAGTGATTCAATAAGAAAATCATTAATGCACATTCATAATAAAATACTTAATAAAACAGCTGAAACAGAAACTAATTTCAGTGATATTATTAAAGAGTATTCATCATTACGCTTGTATACTATTAAGTACAAATAGTTTTAACTATCATAGATCTTCTTTGCTACAAAAGTTAGATTTTTAATTTATTACGAAACTTAATTCAAAACATCCTTGACTTCGGAATATCGAACTTATTTATGGTAAACACTGCAACAAACACTGGCCTTATTACATCAATTATTGGTCCTGTAGTTGACGTTGAATTCTCTAACGGTAAACTTCCTCAAATTTATAACGCTCTTAGAATTGGTGAGGGTGACTCATCTGTAATTTGTGAGGTTCAGCAACTTCTTGGTAACAACAAGGTAAGAGCTGTATCTATGACTTCTACTGATGGTTTAAAGAGAGGTATGGATGTTTTAGATCTAGATGCTCCAATTAGCGTTCCTGTTGGTAAAGCTACATTAGGCCGTATCTTTAACGTTCTAGGTGAACCAGTTGATGAGATGGGTGATGTTTCTATGGAAGTTACATCTTCTATCCATAGAAAGTCACCTGCTTTCACAGAACTTGAAACAAGTCCATCAATCTTTGAAACAGGAATTAAGGTTGTTGACCTTCTAGCTCCTTACAGAAGAGGAGGAAAGATTGGTTTATTCGGCGGAGCAGGTGTAGGTAAGACTGTACTAATTATGGAACTTATCAACAACATTGCTAAAGCACACGGTGGACTATCTGTATTTGGTGGTGTAGGTGAAAGAACTCGTGAAGGTAATGACCTTTACATGGAGATGAAAGAATCTAAAGTTATTAGAGAAGATAACTTAGGTGAGTCAAAAGTAGCGCTTTGTTATGGTCAAATGAATGAGCCACCTGGAGCTCGTATGAGAGTTGGTCTAACTGCACTAACAATGGCTGAGTACTTCCGTGATGTAAACAAGCAAGAAGTATTACTGTTCATTGATAACATTTTCAGATTTGTACAAGCTGGTGCTGAAGTATCTGCACTTTTAGGTCGTATGCCATCTGCCGTTGGTTACCAACCAACACTAGCTACTGAAATGGGTGGACTTCAAGAAAGAATTACATCTACTACATCTGGATCTATTACTTCTATCCAAGCTGTTTATGTTCCAGCTGATGACTTAACAGACCCTGCTCCAGCTACGACATTCTCTCACCTTGATGCTACTACTGTATTATCAAGAAACCTTGCGGCTAAGGGTATTTACCCAGCTGTAGACCCTCTAGATTCAACTTCTACAATGCTACAAATTAACATTGTGGGCGATAAGCATTACGGTACTGCACAAAGAGTAAAAGAAACTCTTCAAAGATACAAGGAACTACAAGATATTATTGCTATCCTAGGTCTAGACGAACTATCTGAAGAAGATAAGCTTACTGTTGCACGTGCTAGAAAAGTTGAGCGTTTCTTATCTCAGCCTTTCTTCGTAGCTGAAATCTTCACAGGATCTCCAGGTAAGTATGTATCTCTAGCGGATACTATTAAAGGTTTCAACATGGTTCTTGATGGTGAACTTGACGAATTACCAGAGCAAGCTTTCTATCTTGTTGGTGATATTGATGAAGCTATCGAAAAAGCAAAAAGCTTGAAAGGATAAGGTAACAAAATGGCTCTGCACATTAGCATTATAGCGCCAGATAGAACTGTTTGGGATTCGAATGCCGAAGAGGTTATTCTTCCAAGTAGTACTGGTCAATTAGGTATTTTACGTGGTCACGCACCTCTATTAACAGCTTTAGATATTGGTGTAATGAGAGTTCGTACTGATAAAGAATGGACTCCAATTGTTTTAATGGGCGGTTTTGCTGAAGTAGAAAATGATGAGTTAACTATTTTAGTAAATGGAGCTGAAGAGGGTTCTTCTATTGACAAAGAAGCAGCTCAAAAAGAATTAGAAGAAATGACTACACGCTTTAACGAAGCGGAAACTAGCAAAGAGAGAATCCAAGCTACTCAAAACCTTCGTAAAGCCCGAGCACGTGTACAAGCTACAAGTTAAGTAATTTTGTACGAAAAGTTATAGACATCACTGTATGTCTATAGCTTTTTTTATGCTTAATTAATAAATCTTATTCAGGTTTGTTATTTCTGAACTTGGAAATAAAGTTGTATTATGTAATGAGAACTTTAAACATGAACTGAATAAAATTATGTTAAACGAAGACCTAAAAATAAATAACAAACTTATACCTTATTCAATATCTTTTGAGCAAAACGAAGCTGAAATGTCTCTTACAGAACATTTGGAGGAAGTACGCCAACGAGCTTTTTGGTCTTTATCCCTCTTGATTACAACAATCTTAGGTTGTTTAATAGCGGTAAAAAATATCGTTAAGTTGCTTCAAGAACCAGCTATAGGCATAAAGTTTCTGCAATTAGCACCAGGGGAATATTTTTTTGCATCTCTAAAAGTTGCGGTTTATACTGGTTTTTTTATCAGTAGTCCGTTTATTATTTATCAGATTATCCTTTTTGTCTTGCCTGGGATGACAAGAGGAGAAAGAAAGACCATTTTACCTGTAATTATTGGATCAGTTATACTTTTCATTTTCGGTCTAGCTTGTGGCTACTTCTTATTAGCTCCTGCTGCATTAAACTTCTTCATTAATTATGGTTCAGATGTTGTGGAACCATTTTGGTCCTTTGAACAATATTTTGAATTTATTCTAGTATTGCTTTTCAGTACGGGATTAGCTTTCCAGCTTCCTGTGATACAAGTTGTCTTAGGAGCTTTAAAGATTTTTTCGAGTAGGTTAATGTTTTCCGTTTGGAGATATGTTATTCTAGCTTCGACTGTAATTGGAGCCATTTTAACCCCTTCTGTAGATCCTATAACACAACTTTTTATGTCTAGCATTATAATGATACTGTATTTTGGTGGTGCAGGGATTGTTTTCTTGATTGAAAGAAGTCAGCAAAATATTAATTATGATAATAATTTTTAAGGTAAAATAGTAACAGAGAGTGTGTAAAAGAACACCTTCTTATTTTTAGAATTACTCATATGCAATTTCGAAATTCTGTCAGAAGCGAATTAGCCAACTGATAATAAGAAAATCGTGTAATATTTATTTCAAATAATTAGCTTGAAGAAGATGAAAAATAATCATATTGTGAATATCGACAAACAAATAAAGTCAGCCATGCTTCTTGCAGGCATTTGTGGATCTCTGTTACTACCTTCGGTAGCTGATGCTTTTCCTGTGTATGCACAACAAGCATATGAAAATCCAAGAGAAGCTACTGGGAGAATAGTATGTGCTAACTGTCACCTTGGTGCTAAGCCAACTGAAATTGAGG
>Ga0115099_10314247_pt1 | contig 18838 bp, 32 predicted proteins | sample MBTome_FD_89017 | JGI IMG/M metagenome (GOLD analysis project Ga0115099, IMG submission 89017) | Marine eukaryotic communities from Pacific Ocean to study complex ecological interactions - MBTS_20Mar14_M2_3um Metatranscriptome... | ecosystem: Environmental > Aquatic > Marine > Oceanic | place... | reverse complement strand
TATAAAAAAGCTATTGTAACTTTATCAGAGGGTGATACAATAAACTTATTTGCAGAAAATTAAAAACTATAACAATTAAAAGTTTATGAGTATTCGCCTTTATAAGTCATATACACCAGGAACACGAAACCGCGCGCTTTCATCATTTGATGAAATTACAAAAGCCAAACCCGAAAAAACACTAATTAGACACAATCATCGTAATAAAGGTCGTAATAATCGAGGTGTGATTACTGTACGTCATCGCGGTGGTGGCCATAAGAGAAAATACCGATTAATCGATTTTAGACGTAATAAACACAATGTAGAAGCTGTTGTAGCTTCAATTGAATACGATCCAAATCGTAATGCTAGAATTGCTTTATTACATTATAAAGATGGCGAAAAACGTTATGTATTACACCCAAACACATTAAATGTGGGTGATTCTGTAATTTCTGGACCAGATTCACCATTTGCTGTTGGGAATTGTTTACCCTTAGAACAAATACCATTAGGTACTTCAATTCATAATATTGAATTAATTCCAAATCGAGGTGGTCAAATTGTTCGTGCTGCAGGTACTTCGGCAAAAATTTTAGCTAAGGAAGGCGATTATGTTACATTACGATTACCTTCAAAAGAGGTTCGATTAATTCGAAAAGAATGTTTTGCAACAATCGGTGAAATTAGTTTTAATGATGCGTTTTTAGTTCGAAGTGGAAAAGCAGGTCGCACACGTTGGTTAGGACGAAGACCCGTTGTTCGTGGTTCAGTAATGAATCCATGTGATCACCCACATGGTGGTGGTGAAGGGCGTACACCTATTGGTCGTGCTCGACCACTAACACCGTGGGGTAAACCGGCACTAGGAATGAAAACACGTAAGAACAAAAAACAAAGTAATTCTTACATTATTCGCCGTCGATAATAAATAAACCATTAAAAAATAAAAGCTAAGTGAATATATGCCAAGATCACTAAAAAAAGGTCCTTTCGTTGCATATCATTTATTAAAAAAAATTGATAAAATGAATGCTAGTGGGAAAAAAAGCACTATTGTTACCTGGTCGCGTAGTTCAACAATTTTACCAAATATGGTAGGTCATACAATTGCTGTTTATAATGGAAAACAACATGTGCCTATTTTTATTTCTGATCAATACGTTGGACATAAATTAGGTGAATTTGTTTCTACTCGAACATTTAGATCTCATATTAAATCAGATAAAAAAACAAAACGTTAATCAGAATAATTATGCCAAGGCTTTTAAAACATCCGAGATGTAAAGATTTTTTTCGCGCATCTCGAAATCCGATGATTTTAGAATCGGTTACATTGACCGCAAAAAATAATAATTTAGCATCACGAAATGTAACAAAAATTTTAAAAAGTCTTCGAAAGCGTTCATTTTATAAAGCAATAGAAATTGTTTCAGATATGGGAAATATTGCAGAACGAAATGATATTTTACAAATATTATATTCAGCAACTATTTACACTGAAAACAATCATTATGCAAATCTTCTGAAATTATGGATTGACGATATCTATATTAAAAAAATTCCAAATTATAATCAATTTCTTCTACAAGATTCGCAGAGTTTAAAATATCAATATAATGTTGTGATTAAACTTGGCTTTGAATATAAAGAACCACCAATAAAAAAAGAGCCATTGTGGTAGATAAAAATAAACATTTTTTTCCAAAGAAAAAAGTATTTTACTTATCCAAAAATAATGATTTGAATATTTTAATAATAAAAGTACAAGGATCAATATATTATTTTCAAACTTGGATCTACGAGTAAAAATTAAATTATTTTTAGGTTGATTTAAAGATTCGGAATAAAACTAAAAAATATAAAGTAAAGAAAAACTAGAAAAAATATTTTATGTCTAATACTCAATCAGTAAAAGCGGTAGCGAAATATATTCGCATGTCACCGCATAAAGTACGACGTGTATTAAATCAAATTCGTGGACGTTCGTATCAAGAAGCTTTAATGATCTTAGAATTTTTGCCTTATGGAGCAGGTGGACCTGTATGGCAAGTAGTACATTCTGCAGCAGCTAATGCACAAAATTTACGATTTAGATAAAAAGAAATTAATTATTGATGAAGTTTATGCTGATGAAGGGCCTAAATTAAAAAGAATTCGCCCTCGTGCGCAAGGTCGAGCGTATGCTATCTTAAAACCAACGTGTCACATTACTGTTGTTGTTAAATCTACGGATTAAACAATATTATAAAATTGTATTTTAATTAAAAGGATTAATTCTGTGGGTCAAAAAACACATCCATTAGGGTTTCGATTAGGAATAACCCAAGAACATAAATCATCATGGTATGCGAAATTAAATCACTATTCTAATTTATTAGAAGAAGATGATAAAATTCGGACACACTTAAATAAGTTAACAAAATCAGCAAGTATTTCAAATATTAAAATTAATCGTAATGGTTTAAACGATCAGATTGAAGTAAATATTGAAATGTCGTCCAGGCGCATTAGTTGGTAATAATGGATTAGGTATTGAAACTTTATTAACTAATATCAAAAAGATCTTACCAGAAAACAGACAAGTGACTATTAATATTTTAGAAGTTGAAAAAGTTAATTTAAATGCTTCATTAATTGGTGACTTAGTAGTAAAACAATTAGAAGATCGTGTAGCGTTTCGTCGAGCAATTCGCGAAGCTATGCAATGTGCACAAGAAGATAATGTTAGTGGTATTAAAATCCAAGTATCTGGTCGTTTAAACGGTGCGGAAATTGCTCGTAGCGAATGGATTCGTGAAGGTCGAGTACCGTTACAAACTTTACGAGCTGATATTGATTACGCTACAAAAGAAGCTAATACCATCTATGGAGTTTTAGGTGTTAAAGTTTGGTTATTTAAAAATGAAATTTTAAAGAAATAAAAATTTTTACTCTGATTTAACAAATTTACATATTATTACACTAATTTATTATGTTAAGCCCAAAAAGAACAAAGTATAGAAAATTCCATCGTGGACGAATGCGAGGAAAAGCAACACGAGGTAATGAGATCTCTTTTGGCGATTTTGCTCTTCAAGCATTAGAACCGAGTTGGATTACATCTCGTCAAATTGAAGCCTCTCGTAGAACAATTACACGTTATACAAAACGTGGTGCATCTTTATGGATTCGTATTTTTCCAGATAAAACTGTAACAGCACGAGCTGCGGAATCGCGTATGGGTTCAGGTAAAGGTGCTGTAGATTACTGGGTAGCTGTAGTAAAACCTGGAACTATTATTTTTGAAATCGCTTCTGTTCCTGAAGAAATTGCACGTGCTGCTTTCAATTTGGCTGCCTACAAATTACCAATTAAAACAAAATTTATTACTAAAAACAATATTGAATAAATTATGGGTATACCTCAATTTAAGGATGTTACATCACTTTCAAATAATGAAATATCTGAAGCAATTATTCGAGCAGAAAAAGAATTATTCACTTTAAGGTTTAAAAAAGCTACAAGACAACCCTTTAAACCACATGAAATCAAACATACAAAACGCCGTTTAGCTCATTTAAAAACACTTTTAACATTAAGACTAGACATGATTGAAAAAAAACAAAGTAATGTATTAGTCGAATTAGTTAAAAAGAATAATTATATGACTGAAAATTATTAAGGAGTTTTAAATGCCAGTAAAAGAGAAGATTGGTATTGTTATAAGTGACAAAATGGAGAAAACTGTTGTTGTTAAAGTTGAGAATCGTTATCCTCATCCAATTTACGGCAAAACAGTAGTAAAAACAAGAAAATATTTAGTTCATGATGAAAATGGTGAATGTAATATTGGTGATCAAGTGTTAGTTCAAGAATGTCGACCATTAAGTCGACGAAAACGTTGGACATTAACCAAAGTACTTTCGAAATCATCTTTAATTAGTTAAAGCTAAACTTTTATGATCTATCCCCAAACTATGTTAACAGTAGCTGATAATACTGGAGCGCGAAAACTTATGTGTATTCGCGTATTAGGTGGAAATCGAAAATACGCTAAAGTTGGTGATACTATAATTGGCGTTGTTAAAGAAGCTCTACCAAATATGCCAATTAAACGTTCCGATGTTGTACGTGCAGTTGTTGTAAGAACATGTAAAACAATTCGCCGCCAAGATGGTATGTATATTCGATTTGATGATAATGCTGCTGTAATTGTAAATTTAGATAATAATCCACGAGGCACTCGAGTTTTTGGCCCTGTTGCCCGTGAGATTCGTGATAAAAACTTTTCAAAAATTGTTTCATTAGCACCGGAGGTTTTATAAATGCGTGTAAAACAAAAAATGCATGTCAAAATAGGTGATACTGTTACAGTTATCTCTGGTTCTGATAAGAATAAAACTGGTGAAGTTATAAAACTGTACCGTAATACAGGTAAAATTGTAGTTAAAGGTATAAATTTTAAATTTAAGCACATTAAACCGAATAAAGATAATGAAGTGGGCGAAATTAAACAATTTGAAGCTCCAATTCATCATTCAAATGTCAAATTAAATTCAAAAGAGTCTTAATAATTTAATAATATGCGTAACCCTCACTCACTAGAAGAAAAAGCTGAAATAAATCGTTTACTCGATAATATAAAAAAAGAATATGAAGAAGGTATACGACCCGTTTTAAGTAATAATAATCCATTAATGTATGGAAATCCGCATAAGATTCCAAGATTAAAAAAATTCAAATTAACCGTGGGTTAGGTTTAGCGGCTCAAAATACAAATATTCTAAAAAAGAGTATTCAAGAATTTACTAAAATTACAGGTCAAAAACCGATTATCACGAAATCGAAAAAAGCAATTGCTGGTTTTAAGATTCGTGAAGATATGGATTTAGGTTTAACTGTAACCTTACGTGGTGAAAAAATGTATACATTTTTAACAAAATTAATTTTCTTCACGTTCCCTCAAATTCGAGATTTCCGTGGTTTGTCTGTTCGAAGTTTTGATAAGGCAGGAAATTATACATTTGGTTTAAAAGAACAATTAATTTTCCCAGAAATTAATTATGAAGATGTTGACCAAGCACAAGGTTTCACAATTACTCTTGTAATGTCAGCATCATCGAAAAAAGGCACTACATTTAATAATGTGTTAAATGGCATGGTCCTTTTAAAATTCTTACGATTCCCATTAAATGATTCAGGCTATTACGAAAGATATGAATCAGTAAGTGAAATAAGCCAAGTTTGGGATCGTAAAAAACACTTACGTAGAAAACGTTGGTCACAAGAATAAATTACATATCTATCGGTATTTAGAAAATAGGATCGAATATTAAAGGATAAAGTTATGGTTACAGATACTATTTCAGATATGTTAACACGAATTCGAAATGCAAATATGGTAAAACACCAAATTGTACAAATTCCTGTTACAAAAATGTCTTTAGCAATAGCATCTATTCTGAAAGCAGAAGGATACATTGAAGATTTTGAACAATATGAAGAAGGTAAAAATAAATATTTACTTATGTCTTTAAAATATAAAGGTAAGTCACGCCAACCGGTTATCACTACTCTAAAACGTGTAAGTAAACCAGGTTTACGTGTTTATAGTGGTTCAAAAAACTTACCACAAGTATTAGGAAATTTAGGGATCGCTATTGTCTCAACATCAAACGGTGTTATGACAAACCTAAAAGCTAAAGAGCTTGGAATTGGCGGCGAAATTTTATGTTATATTTGGTAATTGGAGTTATTCTATGTCACGTATTGGAAAATTACCAATTAAAATACCTACAGGTGTTGATATTACATGTGATGGGCCTAAAATTACAGTTAAAGGTAAATTTGGCACATTACATGACACAGTCCCTGATGTCTTAGGGGTTGAACAAAATGAAGGGATTTTAGTTGTAGGTTTAAAAGATGAAACACGAAGTTCTCGTGCTTTACATGGTTTATACAGAACACTAATAAATAATATGGTAATTGGTGTTTCTGAACAATTTTCGATCAACCTTAGTTTAGTAGGTGTAGGATACAGAGCAGCAGTTCAAGGTAAATCTATAGTATTAAATTTAGGTTATAGTCACCAAGTAATTATGGATATTCCGGAAGGGATCTCAGTCGAAGTGGCTCAAAATACAAAAGTAAATTTAAAGGGTTGTGATAAAGCAGCCTTAGGTTTATTTGCAGCAAATATTCGTACATGGCGACCTCCTGAGCCTTATAAAGGAAAAGGGATTATTTATGAAGGGGAAATTGTTAAACGAAAAGCTGGAAAATCTGGCAAATAATAATAGTTAAAAATTTTTCATAACGTCTTATATAAATTGAATACAGAAAAAATAAAAATATGAAATTTTCACCGAGAGTTTTATTGAGACTTAAAAATAAAAATAAAAAACTAAAACCGGATAGATATAAACGGTTAAAACGTGAAGGTTTAAGAGGATCTGTTAAAGGCACGTTAGAACGTCCTAGATTATCAGTTTATCGATCGAATGAAAATATTTATGCACAAATTATCGATGATACAACTGCTAGTACATTAGTTTCATGCTCTACTTTAGATCGTGATATTAAATTAGATGTAAAAAATGGTCGAACATGTGATGCATCAAGATTAATGGGTCAAAAATTAGCAAAGCTTAGTCTTAAACAAAATATTACTAAAATTGTATTTGATCGGGGTCCATACCTTTACCATGGTAGAGTTAAAGCTTTAGCTGATGGCGCACGTGACGGTGGTTTACAATTTTAATAAATAACTTTTAAAATATAAGTATATATAGAGTTTTATGAGTACCGATTTAAAACAAGTTAATAAATTAAAAAAAAATCCACGACGGAATGAAAAAAATAATGAACCCAGATTTGTTGAACGATTAATTAAAATTGGTCGTGTATCAAAAGTAACAAAAGGGGGGAAAAAATTAAGTTTCCGTGCAATTGTTGTGATTGGTGATGAAAATGGGCAAGTAGGTGTAGGTGTTGCTAAAGCAGATGATGTGGTTAATGCTTTTAAAAAAGCAAAGACAGATGCTAGAAAAAATTTAATACAAGTACCAATTACAAAAGCATTAAGTATCCCACATAATGTTACAGGTAATTTTGGAGCTTGTAAAATTATTATGCGACCATCGATTGAAGGTTCGGGTGTAATTGCTGGTGGAGCAGTTCGTACCGTATTAGAAGTTGCTGGTATTAAAAACGTTATTGCAAAACAACTAGGATCTGATAATTTATTAAATAATGCACGCGCGTCTCTTTGCGCATTAAATAATTTAACAACTAAAGCTCAAGTATCAAAAAAACGAGACCTGAACTTAGTTTAAAATTATCTTATAAAAACTTTTTATTTATAAAATACGGGAATGGAAATGAAAGAAACGGGTGACAATAACATTTTATTAAAACGTCTTTTATTAAGTTTAGGGATATTAATATTTATTCGCTTAGGTACTTTTTTACCAGTTCCTGGAATTGATCATGGGTATCTTGCATTTTATATTCAACGACATTCTTTAACCCGAAGTTTAGTCAGTACGTTTTCCGGTAATGATACTTTTGTAATTGGATTATTTACATTAAATATATTTCCATATATTAATGCATCTATTTTAATGCAATTACTTGTAACTATTCTACCGAATTTATCTAAATTACAAAAAGAAGGCTCAAGTGAGGGTAAAAGAACAATTAATCGAATAACTCGCTTAATTACTTTAGTTTGGGCTGTTATACAAAGTGCTGGAATTGCATTTTATTTAAAACGCGCATTGTTTAATTGGACACCAGTTTTAGCCTTTGAAATTATTATTTGGTTAACTACTGGTGCAATGATCGTTTTATGGTTAAGTGAAATTATTACCGAACATGGGTTAGGGAATGGAGCTTCACTATTGATTTATACAAATATTGTTTCTAGTCTTCCAAATTTGATAACAAAATTAGTTTCAGAAAATAGTGAAAGTTTAAATTTTGTCTCATGGCTTGTAATAGCAGTTTTATTTTTCATAGCAATTTATGGAATTGTATTATTACAAGAAGGTGCGCGAATTGTTCCATTAATTTCGTCTAAACAACTAGGGCAAAGCTCACCTACGTTTTCAGCTTTACCGGAATAATTATATCCCATTACGGTTTAATCAAGCTGGTGTTATGCCTATTATTTTAACAACAGCAGTATTGGTAATCCCGAATTATGTTAGTAGTTTAGGGTTATTACCGATTTTAACTCTTCCAGCAATATTACAATCTTCTAAAATTATTTACTGGGTTAGTTATTTCGTCCTAATACTATTATTCAGCTCGTTTTATTCGACTATTGTACTTAATCCAAAAGATGTTTCGGATGAACTGCAAAAAATGGCAGTAAGTATTCCAGGTGTTCGACCAGGAATCGAAACAACTTATTATTTAAAACAAGTAATGAAACGTGTTACTTTGTTAGGTGCAGTAATGTTAGCAGTACTTGCAACTTTACCAAATATTATTGAAGCTATATTACCCGTTTCCAGTTTTAATGGGTTAGGAACTACATCTTTACTAATTCTAGTAGGGGTTGTTTTAGATTTATCAAGAGAGATGCGAAGTATATTCTTATCGAACATTTATAGTGATATGTTCGATTAAAGAATTTAAAAATAATTATTAACTAATAATCAATCATGAAAGTTCGTCCTTCAGTAAAAAAAATGTGCGATAAATGTCGTGTTATTAAAAGACACGGAAAAATTATGGTTATTTGTGAAAATGCCAAACATAAACAACGTCAAGGTTAATAACTTAAAGGAGTTAAGCAAGTGGTAAGATTACAAGGTATCGATTTACCAAGAAATAAAAGAATTGAATATGCCCTTACTTATATTCACGGAATTGGTTTAACATCTGCAAAGAAAATTGTTCAAAATGCAAATATTGATTCGCAAACGCGAACAGATGATTTAACAAATGAAGAAACAATTGCATTACGTGATGAATTAGAAAATAGCGGTTTGAAATTAGAAGGTGATTTAAGACGTTTTAATGGTTTAAATATTAAACGATTAAATGAAATTAATTGTCATCGAGGAAAAAGACATAGAAATAGTTTACCAGTTCGTGGCCAACGTACTCGTACAAATGCTCGATCTAGACGCGGGGCTAAGAAAACAGTAACAGGTAAGAAGAAATAATTAAATTTCTTCTATAAATTAAATAATTTAAATTTTTATTTCATATGGCACAAAAAATACGAAAATCAGCGCCGAAAAAAACTAAAAGCAATATAACATCTGGAGTTGTACATATTCAATCAACATTTAATAACACAATTGTAACTATTACAAATTTAACCGGCGATACTATTTCGTGGGCTTCGGCTGGAAGTACTGGTTTTAAAGGAGCTCGTAAAGGAACTCCTTTTGCCGCTCAAACAGCTGCAGAAAAAGCGTCATTAGATGCATTAGATTATGGATTAAAAGGTGTTGAAATTTTAGTTAAAGGCCAAGGATCTGGACGCGAGACAGCAATTCGAGCAATTCAAGGTGCAGGATTTGAAATTCATTCAATTCAAGATATTACACCTGTACCGCATAATGGCTGTCGTCCACCAAAACCACGCCGGGTATAATTTACTATTTTTAAAATGAATTTAAAATATGATAAATCCTTGTATTAAATGTTTAAAATCAGAAAACACGGAATCAGGAGTTACATACGGACAATTTTTAATTAACTCTTTGCGAGCCGGGCAAGGAATAACAATTGGAAACCTTCTACGACGTACGTTATTAGGTGATTTAGGGGGGACAAGTATTACGGCGGTTAGAATTGCCGGAGTTCGAGATGAGTTTTCGGTAATCACAGGCGTACGTGAAGATATTCTTGAAATCTTACTAAATCTGAAAGGTGTAGTTTTAAAAAGTAAAACTACCGAACCTCAATTTGGACGTTTAAAAATTCAAGGACCCGCTGTTATTACGGCAGATTTGATCCAATTACCATCTGAGTTAGAATTGGTAAATCCAAATCATTATATCGCAACAATTTCAACTTCAAATTTACTTGAAATTGAATTTAAATTTGAATATGGAAAAGGTTATAAATTAGCTGGGCAGACATTTAATGATAAAGCCGAAGACTTTTTGCAAATGGATGCTATTTTTATGCCTGTTCAAAAAGTTGATTTTAAAATTGAAAATGTTTATGACAATTCGGATGAAGTTACGGAACGGCTAATTCTTGATATTTGGACTAATGGTAGTATTACACCCGAAGAAGCGATTTCTGAAGCATCGGAATTTATTGTGGATTTCTTCCGGTCTATTATTGAAAATAAAACTGATAGTGAAATTACCGAATCACCAAATGAAACGTTAGTAACTCCATTAGATCCACACACAAACATTGCTATTGAGGAATTACAATTATCAGTTCGTGCTTATAATTGTTTAAAACGTGCTCAAATTAACACAATAGGCGATTTATTAGAATATTCTCCCGAAAAACTACAAGAACTTAAAAATTTTGGTCGAAAATCGGCTGACGAAGTTTTTATGACTCTAAAAAATAAATTAGGAATAGTCTTAAAATAGTCATTTTTATTTTTTAATTAATTATATAATTTATGAACGATACATTTATTCCAAGTTCTGATTATGCTACAAAAAAATGGTATATCATTGATGCGTCTCAAAAACCATTAGGGCGTATTTCAACTGTTGTAGCATCAGTATTACAAGGAAAGCATAAAGTAGACTATCATCCCTCAATCGATATGGGAGATTACGTAATTGTAATAAATGCAGAAACAATGCATTTAGATTCATGGACAGTTGGTCATCCAAAATACCGCGCTTATAGTCCAGGTCGTCCTGGAAGCTCTTTAAAAATCTTTTTTGAAAAAATTCCGCAACGGATTATCGAAAGTGCAGTTAAAAATATGTTACCAAATGGTTTAAAACAAAAGTTTTATAACCGCTTACGAGTTTATAGTGGTTCGGAACATCCACATGGAGCTCAAAATCCTATACTATTAGAATGGAATTAAAAAATATATATATATAAGTTTATGAACCAATTAGTATTTCAAAAAGATAAACTTGGTATTGGGAGAAGAAAACAAGCTGTAGCTCGTGTATTTCTTACTCCTGGTACAGGTAATGTTATTGTTAATAATGTTCCTGGCGAAAAATATTTACAATACAATACGACTTACCTAGATAATATCTGGTCACCTTTACGAGTTTTAGGTTTAGAAAATCAATATGACATTACTGCAATTGTAAAAGGTGGTGGTTTAACAGGTCAGGCAGATGCTATTAAATTAGGTGTTGCTCGATTATTATGTCAAATGGAAAGCCAAAATCGAGTTTCATTAAAACCATATGGGTTTTTAACAAGAGATGCTCGTATTAAAGAACGTAAAAAATATGGTTTACGTAAAGCAAGAAAAGCACCACAATACTCAAAACGTTAATAAAATTGGAAATACAATATGCCAAAATCTGAAATTCATCCTACTTGGTTTCCAGAGGCCCCCGTTTTTTATGACGGAAAACTTATTTGTTACGTAGGTTCTACTAGACCTGAATTAACTGTCGATGTTTGGCTTGCCAATCATCCATTTTATACGGATTCGCAAACGATCATTGATACTGAAGGTCGTGTAGAACGATTCATGAAAAAATATGGATTAAACTCAAGCGAAGAGTAAAGTAATGAATATTTAAGAACTTTATATTTATATAAGACTTATAAAACAAATGCCTACTATTCAACAATTAGTTCGTGCAAGACGAATTCAAATCAAAAAGAAAACTAAATCCCCTGCTTTAGTGGATTGTCCACAAAGACGTGGTGTATGTACAAGGGTTTATACAACAACTCCGAAGAAACCAAATTCAGCGATTCGAAAAGTTGCTCGTGTCCGTTTAACTTCTGGATTTGAAGTGACTGCTTATATTCCTGGTATTGGTCATAATTTACAAGAACATTCAGTGGTTTTAATTCGTGGTGGTCGAGTTAAAGATTTACCCGGTGTTCGATACCATATTATTCGAGGCGCCTTAGATAGTGGTGGTGTGAAAGATAGAACACAACGTCGTTCTAAATACGGTGTTAAAAAACCAAAAGGATAAGAAATAATTTATTTTTTAAATTAATGTCACTTGACCTACTTATCCGAAAAATTAAAAACTTTTTAAAAGACAAAGAAGTTAAAAAATAAATAAAATATATTAATTTAAAATACGTTAGCATATGTCTCGTCGTAATATATCAAAAAAAAGATTTCCCAAGTCAGATCCTACATATAATAGCTATTTAGTTAGTTTATTAACAAAGAGAATTTTAAAATCTGGGAAAAAAACTGTAGCAGAAAATATTGTTAATGGAGCTTTTGAAATTATTAAAACAAAAACTAACGAAGATCCTTTAATGGTATTTGAAAAAGCTATTCGAAATGCCAGTCCGGTAGTGGAAGTAAAAGCCCGTAGAATTGGTGGTTCAACATATCAAGTTCCCATCGAAGTAAACTCATTTAGAGCAACTAATTTATCGTTAAGATGGATTATTCAGTACTCACGCCAACGTGTGGGTCGTACAATGGCAATAAAATTAGCTAGTGAAATAATTGACACAGCAAATGATATAGGTAATACTATAAAGAAAAAAGAAGAAACACATAGAATGGCAGAGGCAAATAAAGCGTTTGCACATTTTAGATATTAATTTTTCTTTTCTCGCTAAAAGCTTTATATATTTATACAAAGGAAAACTTTCAGGAAATTTAAAAAATGGCACGTGAAAAATTTGAACGTACAAAACCGCATGTTAACATTGGTACTATTGGTCACGTAGATCACGGTAAAACTACATTAACTGCAGCTATTACAGCTACATTAGCATTAGACGGTGGTGCAACCTTTAAAGATTATGCTGATATTGATGGTGCACCAGAAGAACGTGCACGTGGTATTACAATTAATACAGCACACGTTGAATACGAGACAGCAAACCGTCATTATGCGCACGTAGATTGTCCCGGTCACGCTGATTATGTTAAAAATATGATTACGGGTGCGGCTCAAATGGATGGAGCTATTTTAGTAGTATCTGCTGCAGATGGTCCTATGCCACAAACACGCGAACATATCTTATTAGCTAAACAAGTTGGTGTTCCAGATATCGTTGTTTTCTTAAATAAAGAAGATCAAGTAGATGATGAGGAATTATTAGAATTAGTTGAATTAGAAGTTCGTGAATTATTATCTGCATACGACTTCCCAGGTGATGATATTCCAATTTGTCCAGGTTCAGCTTTACAAGCAATTGAAGCAATTACTTCTAACCCAAGTGTTGAACGTGGTGAGAACAAATGGGTAGATAAAATTTACGCATTAATGGATGCTGTAGATGAATATATTCCGACTCCTGAACGTGACGTTGAAAAAACATTCTTAATGGCAATCGAAGATGTTTTCTCAATTACAGGTCGAGGAACTGTAGCAACAGGTCGTATTGAACGTGGTGTTGTAAAAGTTGGTGACAACGTAGAAATCGTAGGTGTTGGTGATACACAAAATACAACAATTACTGGTATTGAAATGTTCCAAAAAACATTAGAGGAAGGTTTTGCTGGTGATAACGTTGGTATTTTATTACGTGGTGTTACACGTGAAGATATTGAACGTGGTATGGTATTATCTAAACCAGGTACAATTACTCCACATACATATTTCGAATCAGAAGTTTACGTATTAACAAAAGAAGAAGGTGGTCGTCATACACCATTCTTTACAGGTTACCGTCCTCAATTCTACGTTCGAACTACTGATGTAACAGGTTCAATTGAACAGTTTACTGCAGATGATGGTTCAGTTGTAGAAATGGTAATGCCTGGTGACCGTATTAAAATGACAGCTAAATTAATTTACCCAGTAGCTATCGAAGATGGTATGCGTTTTGCAATCCGTGAAGGTGGTAGAACTATTGGTGCAGGTGTAGTATCTAAAATTGTTAAATAATTAAATCTATTTATGATAACAAAAACCAAAGAAAAAATCCGTGTACGGTTAGAATCTTTCAATCATGAGCTTTTAATGAGTTCATGTCATAAGATTCTTAATCTTACACAAAATATTGAGTTAGACAATGTTGGTATTGTAGCACTCCCTACGGATAAACGTATTTATTGTGTTTTACGATCTCCTCACGTAGATAAGGATTCTCGTGAACATTTTGAATTAAGAGTTCATAAACGCGTTATCGAAATTTATCATGATTCGACGGTAGATATTTTTAATTTATTATCGGAATCAGATTTACCATCAGGGGTTTTATACCGTATTTGCTTATCTTAATTGTGCTTTAATAAAAAATAATTCTAGTTTCTTTAATAACAATATGTATATTGTTATTCGAGAAAAGAGAATTATTTTTTGAGCTTTAATAAAAAATATTATAATGATGACTATTGATCAATTTTTTGTAGATGACGTAAAATCGAGCAAACATTTAGATTTGACTATTTTTTCAGGTTTATATATTTGATTCTACTAAAAAATAATGGAATTCTCTTAAACTTACTTTTGGGCAACAATGCAATTTTAATAATAAGCTTGGTTACTTGATAAAAGTATACAAAATAAATATTATATATTTTTAATTATTATATATATTGATATCAGTCCAGGTATATTCATTTCCTGGTCAAGTATACTGGGGACGGAGGGACTTGAACCCTCACGCACTATCACTAGGCAACGGATTTTAAGTCCGTCGTGTCTACCAATTCCACCACGTCCCCAATGTTATATTAATATTTTACAAAACATAACAATAAAAGGCAAGAGTATAGCAACAATTTTAAAGGCGGCACCCAGATTCGAACTGGGGATAGAGGATTTGCAATCCACTGCCTTACCACTTGGCCATACCGCCATTTTACTTATAATATATATATTATATAATATATAACTTAAAATCAAATAACAATACTCATTAGAAATGTATGAGACTCTAACCTAGTTACTTGTGAATAGAATTTTATATCTAGGTCTAAGGTAAGACATAATGTTTGAAAAATTTACAGAAGGCGCGATTAAAGTAATAATGCTTTCGCAAGAAGAAGCACGAAGAATGGGTCATAATTTTGTAGGAACTGAACAACTTTTTTTAGGTGTTGTTGGTCAACGCCAAGGTTTAGGTGCTAAAGCTTTACGTTCTTTAAATGTTACATTAAAAAAAGCTCGAAAAGAGGTTGAAAACTATATTGGACGAGGTACAGGTTTTGTTGCTTCAGAAATTCCATTTACACCTCGAGCAAAACGAGTTTTAGAAATGGCAGTTCAAGAAGGTAAAGATATCGGACAAAATTATGTAGGAACTGAACACATTCTATTAGCTTTGATTGCAGAAGAAGATGGTGTTGCTATCCGTACTATTGAAAAATTAGGTGTGGATATAACTCAACTTCGAAATAAAACATTAGCACTTATTAAAGAAAATCAAGAAGAATTATTACGTCCATTATCAGAATCAGAAAAACGTATTTTAGATCGTGAAGGTGATGTAAGTAGTACGCCGACTTTAGATGAATATACAGATAATATTACAAAAGAAGCTGTAGAAGGTCGTTTGGATCCTGTTATTGGTCGAGATAAAGAAATTTTTGAAGTTATTAAAGTTTTAGCTCGACGTAGTAAAAATAACCCTGTTCTTATCGGTGAGCCTGGTGTAGGTAAAACAGCTGTAGCAGAAGGACTTGCTCAGCTAATTTTAACACAAGATATTCCGAATTTCTTAGAGGGTAATGTAATTATGTCTCTAGATTTAGGCTCGTTACTTGCGGGAACAAAATATCGAGGTGAGTTTGAAGAACGATTAAAACGTATCGTTGAAGAAGCTCAATTAGATTCAACAATTATTTTAGTGATTGATGAAATTCATACCTTAGTGGGTGCTGGTGCCGCTGAAGGTGCTGTTGATGCAGCTAACATTTTAAAACCTGCCTTAGCGCGTGGTAAGTTTAGATGTATCGGTGCTACGACTATGGAAGAATATCGTAAATACATTGAACGTGACGCAGCATTAGAACGTAGGTTCCAACCGGTTCAAGTAAAAGAACCAAGTGTTGGTGTTACTATTGATATTTTACGTGGGTTACGCTCAAAATTTGAACGTCACCATAGCTTAAGTTATCATGATAAAGCAATTGAACAAGCGGCTATTTTAGCCGATAAGTTTATTGCAGATCGTTATTTACCAGATAAAGCAATTGATGTTTTAGATGAAGCTGGTTCACGTGTACGTTTAGAAAATAAACGATTACCTGAAGGTATTTTATTATTATTAAATGAACTTCAAGAAACACTAAGTGAAAAAGATATTTGTGTTCGTGAACAAGATTACGATACAGCTTCACAACTTTTAGATTATGAAATGGAAGTAAGAATCCAAATTCAAATCATGAAACAAGCTTTACAAATCAATGAAAAAGCTGGTTTAAAACGAGTTCATGTTGATATGGTAATGGAAGAAGATATTTCTGAAGTAATTGCAGGTTGGACAGGAATTCCAATGACTAAGATTTCGGAAACAGAATCGAAAAAACTATTAAACATGGAAGACACGTTACATGAAAGACTTATTGGTCAACATCAAGCTATTGTTTCTGTGTCAAAAGCAATCCGTCGTGCTCGTGTAGGATTACGTAATCCAGACCGTCCAATTGCTAGTTTTATTTTTGCAGGCCCTACAGGGGTAGGAAAAACGGAATTAACAAAAGCCTTAGCTGCATATATGTTTGGTAGTGAAGAGGTAATGGTTCGACTAGATATGTCAGAATATATGGAGAAACATACTGTTGCCAAACTAATCGGTTCACCTCCAGGTTATGTTGGATATAGTGAAGGTGGTCAGCTAACGGAAGCAGTGCGAAGTAAGCCATATACAGTTGTTTTATTTGATGAGGTTGAGAAAGCTCATCCAGATGTCTTTAATTTATTACTACAAATTTTAGATGATGGACGTTTAACAGATTCAAAAGGTCGAACAATTGATTTCAAAAATACTTTAATTATCATGACCTCAAATGTTGGGGCGAAAATTATTGAAAAAGAGAGTGGAATTCAAGCTCGAAAACCAAATAAAAGTAGCTTAGACATTAATGCTGATTTCTTATCTTCAGCAACAGATCCTGTTTTAGATCCAAATGTTTTTAAACGTATTTCGTTTTTAGTTAATGAGGAATTAAAAAAATACTTCCGACCAGAATTTTTAAATCGACTAGATGAAATTATTATTTTTAGTCATTTAACACGTCAAGACGTAAAACAAATTTCTGAAATCATGATCAAACAATTACAAGATCGGATGAAAGAAAAAGAAGTGGAATTAGAAGTTCGAAATAATGTTAAAGAAATTTTAGTAGAACAAGGTTTAGATCCTATTTATGGTGCGCGTCCATTACGTCGTGCTGTAATGCGTTTATTAGAAGATAATTTAGCACAAGAATTTTTAGCTAAACCGTTATATCCAAAAACAAAAATTATTATAGATGCTGATTTTGATGATAATATTATTGTAAATATTGATTATAGTCACGTTGATCCAAAACTACTTAAAGAAGAAGATACTGTTGACGTAATTAATAAAAATAACTAAAAAATTATTTAACAATTTTTTATAGTTTACTTATTTCACTTATAGGAGAACTTGGACTCGCATAAAATTTTTTCTCCATACGTCCGGCAGCATAAGCTAATCTACCAGATTGAACTGCAAGATTCATTGCATAAGCCATTTTTTCAGGATATTTAGCCTGTGATACCGCAGTGTTTAATAAGACACCATCAGCGCCTAATTCCATAGCCATAGCAGCTTCACTAGGAGTGCCAATTCCAGCATCAACGATAACAGGAATGCTTGAATTTTCGATTATAATCTTGATATTCGATAAATTATTTAAGCCTTGTCCTGATCCTATTGGAGATCCTAAAGGCATTACCGTAGCGCACCCTAAATCTTCTAAATGTAGTGCTAACATTGGATCCGCATTTATATACGGCATTACAGTAAAACCCTTTTTTACTAAAAATTCAGCGGCCTTTAAAGTTCCAACTGGATCTGGTAACAAGTATTTAGGATCCGAAATTACTTCTAATTTTACAAAAAAAATTATCTTCTTGTCCAAGTTGACAAGCCAATTCATGCCCTAAAAAAGCCATTCGAATAGCTTCCTCTGCTGTTTGTGAACCCGCAGTATTTGGTAATAACCATAATTTATTCCAATCCAAATGATTTAAAAAACTACTACTATCATTATCTAAATTTGTCGGTAGACGACGTATAGCTACGGTAACGATTTCACATTCACTACTATTAACGCTATTTATCGCGTCATTCATTGTTCTATATTTACCGGTACCTAACATTAATCGTGAGGTAAAAGATTTACTACCAATTTTTAACTTGTCAAAATTATTATTCATTTCTTAATTCTTCGTAAATACTCCCCAGGTAGGACTTGAACCTACGACCAATCGGTTAACAGCCGATTGCTCTACCACTGAGCTACTGAGGATGTATTAACTCTTTTTATTATAACAGATTTGAGCTGTATATTCAAAGTTAAATTAAGAAATTTAACTTTTTTTATTTAAAATTAAAAATCTTAAAACATTTTGGTCAAATTTTAAATCACTAACAAATTGATCTAAATATTTAGGCATGCTTGAAAAATTGATTTGAATAAAACTACCCTTTTTTTGGTTATTAATCCAATACGCTAAATCACGTTTTCCACGAGAGATTACCGAAATTTCAGAGGCGCTTAAATTTTGTAAAATTTTCGCATAATTAAAAGCCCACGTTTTTAATTCACTAT
>Ga0115099_11005493_pt1 | contig 18849 bp, 7 predicted proteins | sample MBTome_FD_89017 | JGI IMG/M metagenome (GOLD analysis project Ga0115099, IMG submission 89017) | Marine eukaryotic communities from Pacific Ocean to study complex ecological interactions - MBTS_20Mar14_M2_3um Metatranscriptome... | ecosystem: Environmental > Aquatic > Marine > Oceanic | place... | reverse complement strand
TACACTTCAACAGGATCAAGTGGATCCACTTCCACTACTAGTACTAGTACTTCAACTAGTAGTCGTACTGCATCTAGCACTTATACGAATACTGCTGAAAGCGACGGCACTAATGGATCAGTGACTACGCGTTCTAATGCAGCAGATCGCTACAGTGATTTAAATTTGCAAATGATGATACATCCACAGAAAAAAGATATTATACCAATTACTGGTGATGCTGCTGTAAAAAATGCAATACGAACTTTATTACTAACAAATTTTATGGAAAGGCCTTTTCAGCCTAACCTAGGCGCAAATTTAAGAAGTTTATTATTTGAACCTAATGATGCTGTTACTCGATTAGCACTAAAAGATGCTGTACTAACAGTATTAGAAACGCACGAACCAAGAATAGAAAATATTAATGTTTTGATTGAAGCAACTGCTGACGAAACGGCGTATAGAGCTATAGTAGTATTTAGTATAAAAGAAAACGATTCAGTGCAAGACGTTGAAATTAATTTAAGAAGATTAAGGTAAAGAGATATGGCCTCAAATTTAAATGTATCAGAACTAGATTTCGATCAAATAAAAGATAATCTAAAAAACTTTATGAAGTCACAATCACAATTTAAGGATTATGATTTTGATGGATCAGGTCTTAGTGTTCTATTAGACATACTTGCATATAATACTCACTATAATGCAATGCTAGCACATTTTGCTCTAAACGAAGCATTTTTAGATTCGGCTCAGATTCGTGGTAATGTTGTATCACGAGCTGGTCTACTTGGTTATGTACCTCGATCAGTTTTAGCACCAAGAGCAACTATTAAGTTAGAAGTAGATGTAACAAATAATGACTCAATCAATTTACCTACTACTCTAGTATTAGAAAGAGGCACCAAGTTTACTTCTATTGTTGATGGTGTATCATATACTTTTTCTGCAATAGAATCTCAAACATCAATTAGAGCTGATGTCGAAATAAGTGGCGTACAAACAAAGAAATTTATCTTTGATGCTATACCAATAGCAGAAGGTACTGTACGCTCATTATCTTATCGAGTTGATAATGATATTGAAAATCAAAAGTTTCAAATATCAGATGCTGATGCTGATACTTCATCATTAAGAGTACGAGTTCAGAATAATCAACAATCAGAAAGCTTCGATAGTTATCAACTATTTACAACTTTACAAGATGTTGTATCTGATACACAAGTATATCACTTACAAGAAAATTCAAGTGGCTTCTATCAAATATTTTTTGGTGATGGTATTATTGGTAAAAAGCCAGTTAATGATAATATTATATCTCTTGATTATCTTGTAACACAAGGTATTGCTGCAAACGGTGCTAATGTATTTGATTTAGTAACAGCCTTTCCAACGTTAAACGAACCAGATATTACAGTTACAACAATTATTAATGCGAATGGTGGTTCGACTGCAGAAACAACAGAGTCAATACGATTTAATGCTCCCATTACTTTCCAAGCACAGGATCGTGCTGTTACTTCACAAGACTATGCTGCAATTATTCAAAAGAACTTTGCTAACATTGAATCTATATCAACATGGGGTGGTGAAGATAATATAGTTCCAGATTTTGGTAAAGCATATATTAGTATTAAACCTCTTATTGGTGATGCATTAACTACGAACGAAAAGGAAGAAGTTAAAAGTATTATTAAATCTAAGAATATTGTATCAATCACTCCTGAGATTATCGATCCTGAGTTTACTAATCTTGAGCTTGATGTAATTTTTAAATATAATCCTTCAGTTACAAGTCGATCAATTTCTGCATTAGAATCATTAGTTAAAGACGTTGTATTAGATTATAACTTTAATCAGTTAAATCGTTTTGATGGTGTGTTTAGACATTCGGAGTTATTAACACTTGTTGATTCAGCAGATCCTGCTATTACAAGTTCTACAATTCGTCCATTCTTATTTAAAACAATTGTTCCTTCTGTAAGCCGTGTAAAAAATGATTTTACTTTAAGCTTTGCTGGTTCTTTCTTTATTCAACCAGGTAAACCATTTAATCTTTCAAGTACACCATTTAAATTTAATGGTGTAGATCATTTCTTTGGTGATACTGAAATAACTGACAGTGATAATAGAACAGTTGTAATATATAAAATTGTAAATAACGAAAATATTATTGTAAATGGAAATGTTGGACTAATTAATAGCGATACTGGTGTTATTACTTTAAATAATTTTGCTCCTGATGATACAACACCAATAAGAATTACAATATCGCCTAATTCATTAGACCTTGCACCAAAAAGAAATCAAATTATTAATATCGATTCTTCAAAAATTAACACTAAAGGATCAGTCGATAACATTGCATACTCTGGCTCAGCTGGAACGATCAATTATGCAACTACTACTAGAATGAGATAATATATGGCTCAGCAAAGTTTAAAAAATCTAGATTCATTTTCAAGAGGTTACATTGAAGACGTAAGATCAAAAGTAGATTTTGATACTACGCGACGAGCTATTACGAGTGACAGTATTGAAGCTGGGACAAGCATTACGATGGCTTCAATACCAGCACTTGTTATCGATGGAAGTATTCCTGCAGAAATACAAAATCCATTAGTTGGTAAAGTTATATCAGGTAAAGGGATTGTTGGTACACCTCGTGTGACAGCTATATCTGCAGATCGACTTGTAATTACGTTTGATCAGCCACAAACATTAGATGCTAGTTTAGGCCCAATTGCTCTCACTTTTAGTGATACAAATTCAGGTATAGATCAATATGAATTAACTGGGTCTGCTAAGTCAAGGTCTAAAGAAGATATTCGAATTGATGATTTAGTTCCAGAAGAATTATTAGAATACGCAACAAATTCTGCGTATGGAAGTAATGATACTGGTGGTATACGCACATTCTTAGAATCTTATTATAAGTATATGAACTTGGAAGAGTTTACTTATAAAGATGTAGAAGTATTTGAAGATATCGTTATTGACAACCAGGCTATTTTTAGAATTAATGTTCCAAACAAATTTTTCCAAAGAAATTTAGTATTAGCTGCAAAATTCTTTGATGCTGATGGTTTACCTTTGCTTGTTGGTGACGAAGATGGATCTCCTACTCTCGTAGGAGAGGATATATTATTAAATGATAGTGCTCTATTGACTGTTGGCCAAAGCTACCAAATTACGAGCTTAGGAGATGGTTCAGAAGCTAATATCGCTTTAGGCATAAACAATATTACAGGGCAAGAAGAAAATTCATATGCAGTAAATGATGTATTCGTTGCAACTGATGATGGTACTGGATATGATGCAACTCAAGGTTCGTCACCAGTAAGTGTAAAATTGCTTTCATACCCTACGGTCATTGATGATATTTTTACTAAAAATATTAGTATTAGTAATGCAAATAAATTGCCCGGAAGATTAGAAAACTCAGCTGAACCAACAGGTAGAACTTTAAATATTTATGGTTTATCACCAAGATTGAATAAACGTAAGATTAGAATGGAAACTTATGTTTATAATTATATCGAGGCTGGTCCGTCATATCGTTTAAACACAATAGAAGATTCTCTAAATCTAAATGAAGCTCAAGAAGAATTTTTAGATTTAATGCAAAAGGAAATTGCTCCTGCATTAGATAAAACTTCGCCAGTTAATAAAAGAGCAGTATATGAAAAGATAATCGATTTTTATAAAATACGTGGCTCTTTTGAATCGATTGAAACATTCTTTAAATTATTATATAACGAGCAAGAAATTCAAGTTAACTATCCGTGGGATAATACACTTAAGCCTTCTTCAGGTCTTTATGATCCTAAGTCTGCTTTTGCTGTAAACTATAGTCAAACACAATTAATTGAATCAAGTGATAACGCTAATAATGATACGTTTGGTAGATCTATTTCAGTAAGCGGTGATTCTTTTGCATCTGGCTCGCCTAAACAAGAAGCTGCAACTGTTGATATTACAACGGATGCAGCAGCTAATGCTGGCTCAAATAATAGAACTATTCCATTAGCTAATACGACTGGCCTGCAAGTTGGCATGGTAGTTACAAGTGTGACTGATGCAAGTAATATTACTTCTAACAGTAAAATCGCATCTATCGTCAATGGTGTAAGTATTACCTTAGATAAAAATATAGCAGAAAATATTGGTAGTGGCGATACTATAAGGTTTACCGGCCAAGTTAATGCCGGCGCGGTGTATGTATTTACTACTACAGACAAAGGAACGTCGTATACTGAAGAAGCAAAAATTGTAAGTACTGCCACAGATGCCGATACTGGTTTTTCTGGAGATAATTTTGGTCGATGTGTTGAATTAGATGGAGATACTTTAGCAATATCTGCACCTTCTGATGAAACTACTCTTGGTACAGCATCTACTGGTTCAGTTGAAATATGGGAACGTAGCAAAAATGCTTCCGGCAATAATGTTTGGTCGTTTAATACTAAAATTATAGCTCCGGTTGCAGGCGAAAGATTCGCAAATGGCAATGAATCTGTGTCTTTAAGTGGTGATTATCTTGCAGTAGGTCACGTTGGTTTTAATGATGATCCTACTAATGAACCAGAAGGTGCAGTAGTAATATATAAAAGAGTTGGTTCGACATGGGTCGTATTACAAACATTAAGAGCTCCTACTACATTAAATTCAGGCGCACCTGCGAATAAAGGATTTGGTGAAACTGTTGTATTAAAGGGAAAATACCTTGTTGCTTCTTTTCAAAATTATTCAACAGCTTCAGTTTCAAAAACTGGTAGAGCAATTGTTTATAAGAAAAACGATATTACTGGTTTATACGAACAAGATGGAATATTGCAACCAACAAATGATATTGCAAATCAGCTTTTTTCAAAAGCAATTGATATCACAAATGTAGAAAATGGATCACCACGAATTGCTCTAACAAGCCGGGATAATCCCTATCATACTATATACATTTTCGAAAGAGGTCACGCACTAGGAGATAGTACGGCAGAAGAAGCTGCTTCATGGCATCCTTTAAATTCTCTTCCAAGTACTGTGATTCCGAGTATACGAGATAATACAAACTATGGTGGAATTGTAAGAATAAGCGGCGATAATTTAGTTATTGGTGAGAATGGGTATGATGAAGTAAATGCATCTAATAATGGTAAAATATATCACTATGAATATAATAATGATACCAATATATGGGATCCAAAATTACAATATAGAGGTGATATAACTGTAGCAGAGTCTAACTTTGGGTTTGGTCTAGATTTGTCAGATGATGATAAAGGTTATTTAATTGTTGGTTCACCAGGCAAGATTGATGGGACAGGAAATCAAAAGGGTTTCGTAAGGTCGTTTAATAGACCAGCTCTTTCTGGATCATATACAACTTCAGCAGGATTTCTATCAGAGAAAAATATAAAAGTACATGACTCTGATTTTTATCAAAAGTTTTCTTATGTTGTAAAAGTAGGTCGAAACTTAGCTCAATGGAAAGAACCATTTGATAAGTTAGCTCATCCTGCAGGGTTTAAATATTTTGGTGAAGTATTACTTGTATTACAAGCTGTTCGTAATGTATTAGGCGATACTACATCTAATACAACTGTAGGAATAGGTGCTGATACAGTTACATATTTAAATTCATATAGCGCATCTCCTGCATTCAGAAAAACAATGTCATCAATGCCCGGCATTCAGCCTGGTTATATCGGTATTGAAGATATAGGTTTACTGATAGAAGCAGTTGCATCAGTCTTTGGTATTATTGGTCTAGCTAGAACAAATAAAGATGCTAAGCTAACAGTTAGTTCAGTTGCAGCAAATGGTGCAATTACTGGTATATCTATCGCAGAGCCAGGACATGGATATGCAACTGCACCAACGCTTACGATAACTGGAACTGGAGCTGCAACGTGTACTATTAATTCTAAGGGTGAAGTAAACAGTGTTACTATTACTACTCCTGGCACTGGATATAGTACACAAACAAATATAGTAACTCAAAAATTATCTGAAGTTTCAAATTCAGGTACAGTAAGACAAATCGGTAAGACTAGTTCTACTACATTGGGTTTGCAGTTAATTGGATTAAATAATAAATCATATACGTCTACGCCACTAATTAGTATTTCAGCACCAGATGCTCGATAAGCAAATGGTCAACCATCGGCTTCAAATGTACAAGCTACTGCTACTCTTACGAGAAATGCTGGGACTGGAAAAATTACAGGATTTACAATTACTAATCCTGGTAACGGATATCTAAATGATGCTAAGATAACAGTAGAATACGCACCAGAAAAGCGCGCTCCGGATTATACACATAAAAAGATTATTCCATCTAATCACGATGTTGAAATTAAAGAAGTGTTACCAGAAAATAATTATTTTAATCGTAAAGATCGTATACCAGTTACAGAATATAATGTAACAGTTCAAAGTAAAAGCGATAATTCGGGCAATGCTTTTTATATAGACAATGATGAAGCAACTGCATTATCATTAGTTCGTGGAAAAACGTATAGATTTATACAAAGCGATTTAAGCAATGTTAATCACCCACTTAAATTTTCTAGAGTGTTAAATGGTACACATGTCGACGCTCTGGAATATACGACGAATGTAACTTACGTTGGATTCCCTGGCACAAGTGGTTCTTATACTCAAATTACAATTCCACAAGATGCACCACTAGCATTATATTATTATTGCTCAAATCATATTGGTATGGGATCTTCCCTAGCTATATCTGGTAAAAATGTAGCTAAGGAAAACCCTGCATTTTTAGGGCAAAAGAAATTCCAAGGGAATTATAATATAAATAATTTTTCTAACTTCACAATAGAAGATATAAACACAACAATCAATGATGGAACTGCTATAAATAAATTAAACATCCAAGCAAGTTTATCAGACGCAATTAAAGAAACTACACTATAGGAAAAAATCATGGCCGCAATAATATCGGGAAACTTTAGATCACTTAACGCTGCAGCTTTCGTCGATGAAATAAAAGGCGATAGAAGTAACGTATACGTTGGATTAGGTAAATCTAGTCCATGGGGAGGAACCACTACAGCTAATACTAGTGATACTGATGCTCCTACACCAACTGACACACTAGAAGCAATTAACGAAGCACGTCAACAGCTTATCGGACTAAAATTAGTTACTGATGCCGACGTATCACATGTTGTACCAAGATATGATTGGAACGCAGGCGCTGAATTTGTTGCATGGGATTCTACTGATCCAGCTATTTTTGATAAAGCTTTCTATTGTCTAACTGCAGACTTTAAAGTTTATAAGTGTATTGTTGCTCCAGTTTCTGGTGGTGTATCTGATGTTCCAACGCATACTGATGCAGCTATTACTGCTACGACTGATGGTTATTATTGGAAGTACATGTATACTATTCTAGCAGCTGATTCTGAAAAGTTTTTAACAAATTCCTATATGCCAGTTAAAACTCTAACAGAACAAACAAAAGGAACTGTTGCTGCTGCTATTTCTAATTCAAATACATTTACTCTTGACTTTGAAAATCCTAGGATTCAAGTAGGTCAAATTATTACTGCAGATAACACTGGCGGTACATCAAACATTGATGCTGATACGACTGTTGTGTCTGTAAGCGGTAAAACTATAGTAGCTTCTGCCAGTATTACAGCTTTACATGATGGTAATATTGTAACCTTTGGTAATTTTTTATCAACTGATTCAAAGTTTTTGCAACAGCAATCACAACTTACTTCTAGGGCTCTAGGCTCAGTCAGTGGTATTGAAAGATTAAAATTAATAAGTGGTGGTACTGGTTACACTAGTGCAAATACAGGACTTGTTATAACTGGTGATGGGACTGGTGTCGCAACTCCAGGTACTATTAACGCAAATTATATTACTGGCGGTGCATTTACTAGTGATATTATTCTTACAGGAGATGCTGCTACATCAGGTACTGATGTTGTTGGTACTAATTTTAGTGTTGCACAAGCTACAGTTACTTCATCTGATTCTGGTGCTTCAGGTGCTGAATTTGAACCAATTATTGCTCCACGTGGTCGACCAGGATTCAGTACAGCTAGTGCTAGTGGTGGACATGGTACAGATCCAGTATTTGAACTTGGTGGTTTTTATGTAGGACTTAATGTTCAAATAAGCGGAACAACTGATACAGCAATTGCTAATACTCAAGACTTTAGACAAATATCACTCATAAGAAATCCTCTTATTGGTGGTGTAATTCCAACAAATCCAGTTTCAGCAATTAATACATTAAAATTTATTTCTTATGATACTGCTCATACTGGTGGTGATAATAGTGCATCAACCGCTTATGCAACTAAAGGTGCTAATTTAGCTTTAGCTGCACAGGCAAATGATCATGTGATCGAAAATAGTAGTACTGGATTTAAAGGATATATAGTTAATGTAGATACAACTGCTAAAAGAATTTACTACTTTCAGAATGATCTAACCGGTTATGTTGCACCAACCGATGCTGATATGGTAATTAAGACTGGTGGGCAAGCAGTTGCTGGATTTGCAATAAGTGCAAGTACAGATGATATAGGAATTGGCGCAGCACCAAATAACTTTAATGCTGGATCTGGTGAAATGTTATTCCTTGAAAATCGTGATCCAATTCAAAGAAGCACATCACAGATTGAAGACGTTAAATTAATTATAGAATTTTAATAAAGAGAAATTAAAAATATGGCAATTACAACTTTAAATACGAATCCTAATAGTGCGTATACATTAGATGATTTCGATGAAACTAAAAACTATCATCGAGTATTGTTTAAACCTGGCGTTGCCGTACAAGCACGCGAACTTACACAAATGCAAACTGCCATACAACGTCAGATTGATTATCATGGTCAGCATAGCTTCACTGACGGTGCCAGAGTTGTAGGCGGCAAAGTTTCTCTTGAAGTCGAATATGATTATATTAAAGTAGAAGATACATTTACAACTGGTAGTACAGCTTTTGTTACGTCTTCTTATATGGGAGATTATAAAGGTAGCATTATTCAAGGTGCAACAAGTACGGTAAAAGCAAAAGTTCTTCAGGTTATTAATGCTGCTGGTACTGATGTTAATGATTCTACTAAAACTGGTATTTTAGATGATGCGTCTGGTGATGCTATTACTTTATATATTCAATATATTGAAGGTGATGCTGATCGTGGTGATGGATCAGGTGGTACGTATAAAAAGTTTGTTGCTGGTGAAGTAATTAAACTTTTAGATTCAAATGGCGCCGAAGTAACCGAAAAGAAAACCCGTGTAGGTGGATTTGGTAATGGCGATACTTTAAATGGTGGTAGTGCTTCAACTGCAACTGCTGCAGAATTTATTGGATCAGGTACATTCGTAAATGATGCTACAAATGATTCAGAATTAACTGCTGCTGAATCTGTAGGTGTAGGATCTGCAGCAAATATTGAAGAAGGTGCTTATTTTATTAAAGGTACCTTTGTTCATGTAAAAGATCAGTCAGTCATATTAGACAAGTATTCAAATACACCTTCTCACTTTATTGGTTTAGAAGTAACTGAAAGTGTCGTAGGATCAACTAGCGATGCAACATTGAATGATAATGCTGCTGGCACTACAAACCTATCTGCACCAGGCGCTGATCGTTATCAAATTGCTACTAAATTAATTAAGACTGCAAAAGATAGTACTCCTAACTCTGAATTTACTAAATATGTATTGTTAATGACAGTTGAAGATGGTATTGTTGCTTCTGATAAAGCCCAAGGCGATCCAAAAAATACAACTGAGCTTACAAAGAGATTAGCTCGAAGAACAAACGAAGAATCGGGTAACTATAGTGTTGAGCCATTTAAATATGAAGTAAGAGAATATTTAAATAATGAAGGCGGTAATAATGGTTATAAGTCAGCTGCTACTATCATATCAAATGAAGACACTGTAAGTAATACTACTGAAGCAAGAACATTTGGTAATAATCGCCTTGCATTCGGTATTCAGCCAAACACGCTGTATGTTGATGGATTTAGAGTACAAAATTTAAAAACTGAGTATGTAACAATTGAAAAACCTCGAACTGAGACTCTTCAAGTTGGAGATGTTGAACGAGAAATTAATTATGGTAATTACTTTTTAGTTGAAGCTAGTACTATAAAAGGTATGCCTGATATTAATAACTTTACTGTTGCAACATTACAAAACACAAATAATAATAGCACAGCGATTGCGCACTTTAGTAATATTACAGGTGCTGGCCCAACCGCGGGCAGAAACGATAGCACTAAAGTAAGATATCAACAAACTGCTGCGCATTCAAGTACTAATAACTTTAAGAAAACAGCAGCTGATGGTACTGTTACAGAAAACTTAGATTTTGCAGTAACTAATCCCGGAAGTGGTAATGGTCTTATATTTGATCTAACTATTCGATATGATGGATCAGTTATAATTGAAATACTTGACGGTGGTTCTAATTATGCTACAAACTGGGACGTAACAATTCCTACGAGTGAGGTTGGTGGTGCTATTGTTAAATTAAATGGTACTAAAGTAGGTTTAGGTACTTGTCGCTTTAGATCTTTAGAGAAGCATCCTGCAAGTACTGATAATTCCTTAATGCGATTACATGTATTTGATGTAAATGTTACTTCAGGTTCATTAACAGATGTAAAACGATTTGATCAATTACATCCTGATGGTACTAGTGGTGCATATACACCCTTCCTTGCACAGACTTCTGCTACTCAAGTTGGTAAATTATATTCTAATGCTAGAACTGGTCCTTCAACTATTCAAGTATTCCGTATGCCTTTCACTTCTGTTAGACACATGGGATCACATAGTTCGGAAGTACCTCGTGGCAGAACTAAAAAGAGATATACCTTTGAAAAAGATAATAATTCAGATACAACTGGAACATTTAATTTGGAATCTGGAGAATCATTAGTAGGTGCAACTGGTTTTTTAACGCAAGATGATGCAGCTGGTGCAACGTTTACTACTAATGTTGAAGAATCAGGTGGTACTGTTACGGTTAGTGGCTTAAATTCTGGTGAAAATGATGCAGATTGTAATATAATTATTACAGTTGAAACTTCACAATCAAGTAGTACTACATTAAGAACAAGAACAAGAGCTTATTCAGATACAAGTGCTGCACCTTTTGCTGCATATGCATTTGATGGACATTCACCTATTCGTTTAAACAAAGCTGATGTTGCTAAAGTATACTATGCTTATGATGCATTACACGATAAAACTGGTACAGTTGCTTCTAGTGGCGGAGCTTTAGGTTCAACTACAATCACGTTAACTGCAGAAGTAACTGGAATTACTCCAGGCATGCAGATAGTAAAAACTGCATCAGATGCAGGCAACTTAGAACCAATTAGTTATGGTCACGTTTCATCAGTAACTGCAGCTGGTGTTAATCCAACTGTAATTACTCTTGATAGACCATTACCTGCAGTTGCTAACGGTTTTGGAATTACTCTTTTCAATAACCTAATGGGTCAGTTTGATTTTGATGACGGTCAAAGAGATTCATTCTACGACGAATCAAGATTAAATCCAAAAGGAGCTGCAGCGGCTATTGATAATTTAAAGATTAGGTTTAAATATTATTCTCATGGTAGCGGTGACTTCTTTACAGTAGATTCATTCACTGGTACTGGCGCTGCAGCCGAGAAGCTGTCATACAATCGTCAATATAAATCAATTCCTTTAAGAGATTCTATTGATTTTAGACCTGTTAAAGCTGTAACGAACGGAACAGCAGCTCCGGCTTTAGGTAAAGAATTTTCGTCTGGTACTGGTGCTATTACTGGTAAGTCACCAGCTGAAGGCCAACGTTTAGTTTCTGATATGGAATTTTACCTACCAAGGATTGATAAAATTGTAGTCGATAAAGAAGGAAACTTTAGTACTATATCTGGTAAACCTGGATTGAATCCTACTATGCCAGAAGATAGAGTTAATTCTATGACTCTTTTCACTGTTAAGTTGAAAGGGTATATGTATAGACCACTACCTGAAAAAGATTTTAAAGTTGTAACTCATAATTATAAACGATATCAAATGAAAGATATCGCTACTCTTGATGAACGAGTTTAAAAATTAGAGTACTATACATCTTTAAACTTCTTAGAATCTGCCGCAGCAAATCATCATATGACTGATTCTTCTGGTAATATCATGTTTAAAAATGGTATATTTGTAGATTCGTTTAAAGGTCATAACATGGCTAATGTGAATCACCCAGATTATTTGAACTCAATAGATCGTGCTGCAGGTACACTAAGACCTCATTCAAATACTAAGAATGTTCCTTTACGTAGATATGCAAACGATATAGGTGTAACGGGTACTGAGCCAAAGAGTTCTAAGATTGCTGAAAAGAACTCTATATACACATTACCATATACAAATACACCATTTATTGAACAGCCTTATGCTGCTGATAGTATTAAAGTTAATCCATACAATATCTTTACATGGGGTGGAGTAATGTGGCTATCACCAGATAGTGACGAGTGGGTTGATACACAACACCGTCCTGATGTGGTTATTGATCAGGTTGGTGTATATAATTCACTACTAGCCGTATTAGAAGAAGAAAATACAATAGGTACAGTCTGGAATCATTGGGAAACTATACACACTGGAGTTGATTCAGAGCAAATAAGCAATACATTAACTCAGCTAGAAACAGCAAACGTTGATAGTAATGGTGCTGCTAGAGCAATGGCTACTTCTACTGGTACATTACAAGATCACTGGAATGCTGGTCAACATAATACTGGGTTTATATCATATGATAACCAACACATTGATGTAAATGCATTAATTAATGATCCAAATGGAGAGTGGTGGGATACTGGTACTGATGATAGTAGTGGTATGAGAATACTCGTCGATGAAACAATTACAAGTGAAGTTACTTTCCATGATCAAGTAAGAGATGGCTTTAGAAATGATGTAGTAATTGATACTGTTACCGAATCACAAGGTACAAAAATTGTTGAAACACAAATTGTTCCGTTTATTAGACCACGTACAATATACTTTAGAGCAGAGCAACTAAAACCTAATACTAAGTTTTATCCATTCTTCGATGGTATTGATGTAAGTTCATATTGTGTATCAGTTGCACCAGATTATGGTGTTGATGGTTTTATCGAATGGACAAAGCAAGAAGCTATTGAAAGTCTTTCGCTTTATAATAAATCTAGTATTGATACAACTGGTCCGTTAATAACAGATGCTGGTGGTAAGCTATTTGGTAAATTCCAGATACCTAATAATGTTGCTGGCTTGAGATTTAAAACTGGTACAAGAGAGTTTAGACTTTCAGATGATATTACAAATAATACAACGAATGAACTTTCTTATGCAGAAGCTAATTATTACGCTGCTGGTAAAATTAATCACTTAGAAGAAACGATACACACAACTCGTGTTCCAAGGATTGAAACTACTCAGCTTTCTGATTCTCGTACTATTCGCGAAGATGCTGTAACTAAAACTACTCAAAGAGTTAAGTATATTGATCCATTAGCACAAACGTTTATTTGTGATCAATCTGGCGGTATGTTTACAACTAAGCTTGATTTGTTTGTAGCTGCGGCTGATACAACTGGTGGTAATGCAGAAAAAGCTAGTATTCCATTACGAGTAGGTTTAAGATTAGTTGAAAATGGTATACCTACTCAAAAGGCTGTTCCCGGTTCAGATGTAACAGTTTATTATAGTTCAAAAACAAATGGACATAATGCTAATGGATTGATTGTAGGCGATACTTATACAATTAAAACCGTAGGTGATGCAAACTGGTCTAATGCTGGTTGGAAAGCTAATCAGGTTGGACCTAACGGTGACAAACATGGTGGAACTGCACAAGTTGGTGATTCATTTGTTTGTACACATGCTACAAACGGTGGTGGTACTACAGGTATAGCTAGAGCAGAAAATACATGTTATGCTTCAGATATTACAAGTGATGCATCTGTTGCATGTCCTATAACATTCGAGCATCCAGTTTATCTAACAGAAGCAACTGAATATGCTATTGTATTGATTGCATCGTCTGAACTTTGGAAGATGTATTTCTCTGAAACTGGTCGATTGGATATCACAGGTTCACCTTCAACACCTGCTGCAATTGTTAAACAACCATATAATGGTGTATTCTTTACATCACAGAATGCTTCTACATGGTCACCTCATCAATTGAGAGATTTAAAATTCAACTTATATCGAGCTAGTTTTGATGTTAATGCTAGTACAACAGCTGCAAGTTATAAAGCTAGCTTTGTAAATGATGTGGTTGAAGCTGATAAGCTAGTTAATAATCCATTTACATACATTGCAAAACCTGATAGTAATACAACCGTAATACGTGTATTCCATAAAAATCATGGTATGTATACTGGTAATCAGTCAGGTGGTGCAAGCACAAGTAAAAACAGTAAAGTTGTATTTACAGGCTGTGTTGCAGAAAATGGAATTGCGGCGGCAAAACTTAATGCGGCTGCAGGTCATTTTGTTCATGATATAGAACATGATTCATACTGTATTACACTAGGTGCAAGTGGAGCTGCGGTACAAGCAACTACTCTAAATATTGTTGGTGGTGGTAGTACAGTATTTGCAAGTGGTAATGTCCAATATAATAGCTTATATGTCTATAACGAAAACTTCCAGCCAAATGGAACAAACTTATCATCTACGTTTGTTACAACAACTGGACGATCAATGGACGGTGATAGAGTAGGACGTCGAGGGCAAGCAATGGATTATTCTCCTCTTGCTAGTTCTATTATTTCATTAAATTCAAATCAACCACTCGAGTATCCTTGTGTAATTGCATCTGAAAAGAATGAAGCTCATGCAGCAGGTTTGATTAGTTCAACCTTTAATAACAAATCATTCGGTCTTTCCGTTGCATTTACTAATGAATCAAACTTACTATCACCTATAATTGATGGTAGAAGATTTTCATTATATGCAACACAAAATAGAATAAGTGATCCAGGCGCATATAATCAATATGGACCCGACGGTGCAGCAAATACAAATAGATATTATACTTCAACTGGTGATGTTACTGCTACTCCAGGAACAACTGCAATAGCAGGATCAGGTACTCAAAATAGTTATTATAATAATAACAACGCAGCGAGTGCAACGGCTGGTAGAGGTAGATACTATATACCTAATACATCACCACTCGGTACAGATGATATAAATAATTACATAACTAAAACTGTTCGTCTAGAAGCAGGATCGAGCGAGTTAAGAGTACTTGCAAATGTATTAAGACCTTTTGATTCAAACGTACATTTGTATTATAAAACATCTCCTAATCCAGATGCAGCTTTTGATTTACTTCCATGGACTTATGCAGCGTCAACAAATAATATAGCAATTGAAGCTGGTTTTGACAATGTAGAATGGGTTATTGAACCATCTAAGGCGTTTACAGTATTTGCATTGAAAATAGTATTATCTGGTAAAGATTCATCTAATGTTCCTATGGTAAGAAACTTTAGAGCTATTGCAGCAATATAATATGAAAGGCGAATATCAAAAAGTACAAGATAATCCTTCATTAATTCGTGATAAGAGCTCTGGTGCTATTATAAATATAAATGAAACTGCATACAATGCAAGACTAAAGCAGATAGAAGATAGTAAAAAGAATGCTCAGCAAACTGAAAAGATCAATAAGCTCGAATCAGATGTTGAAGAAATTAAAAACTTATTAAAACAACTAGTGAGTAAATAATGCCTCAAAATAAAGAAACAAGAGTATCAAAAAATTCAACATTCGAAGAATGGCGTCAATCAACTAACCAAGTATCATTTGATGTTGGTCCTATTGAAAGTAATGATGATCTAACAGCTGATTCTTTAGATAAAGAGACTAGGCTTACTGATCAGGCTAAGACTGTTTCTGTAGTTACTGGGTCATCTAGTGCTACCAACATCGACGTCGGTGCTTCTGCTGGTTGGACTGGTTACAACGCGTTTCATAGTATAGGTAGTGGTAGTAGTAAAGGATCTACTGCCCATACTAGTCGTAATTATGTAGTAGATGCGTCTGAAATCGTTGATCAAAGATTCTCAGTTGCTGCTAATGGTAATGTTACACTAGCGCCTAATATTAGTATCTATGCTGACAATAGCATCACGGGTGCTCAAAACGGTAGTGATGGTGGAATGTTCTTAGAAGCTAATACTTTCTTAGAAAATAATACTCTTAGAGGTAAGACAGTTACATTTAGCGGAACTATTAATGCTAATAACATACATTCTCGATACTCTGTAAAAGCATTTATTAAATATTTATCTGCAGCTCCTAATTATAACCTATTAGATGAAGTTACTGCTGAGCTTACTACTAGTAATTCATTTTCTATAACACTAGATATAGCAGAAGGTACAGTAATACCTCAGGTAGGATTTCTAGTTTCGGGTGTTAATGCTAATGCTGCTGGTAGCTTTGACGATGGTTCAATTGTTATAGAAAGTCTTCAGCTTGCTGTTAGTGCAGGAGCTAGTGAAATTATTAGTGATGCGGAAGAGTTTATCCGTGATCAATCGAATGGTTTTAATAACGTTGGTATTCGGATCGACTTAGCTCCTGATAAAAAGGTTGACATGACAGCGGGTCATATTATTTTTACTGGCGCATCAGGTGCACCTACTGATTTTGTTGCTGGTAAGAATATTGAACAATATACTGGTAATAATAACTCAAATACTCGAGAGTTTTCTGCTCAAATTGTAAGCGTTGTAAAGTCAGGATCTAATATAACAAAACTTCTTATTACAAACGCAGTAGGTGTATTTAATCCAGCCTTATTAATAGGTTCAGCTGATAATTATTCTACCTCAGCTCAACAAATTGCTGCTAATAAAATTGTAAGACAAGTTACTGGTCTATTAGATCATGGTTATGTTCGAGTATATAAAACTAATAGCGGTACCACTACTAAGCTAGCACAAGGTGTTGGTATAGCAAATGGATTCCACTTACCTCGAGCAACATTTGCTCTTCCTTTAACATCAGGGTCAACCCTGCCAGCTACTTATTTGGAAGGCGAAAGAGTTTATCAAACTGCAAATAACACAAAAGAAACTGCTAGTAATGTTGCATTCTTTAGTGCTAAAATATTAATTGCGACAACTACTGCAAACAAATATGGTTTAGGTACTCACGGCGGTTTAATATTATATGATACTGATGGAACCTTTGATCCTAGTAAAAATATTAGAGGTGCTACAGCTGATTTATCTGATGTAAATGCTGTTATAGGAAATGCAAGATACAGCGCAACTCATAATGATTGTGTATTAGATAATACATTTTCATCCATTATTCGATTAAATACTCCAGCTGTTACTGGTGATTCCTTTAGTGTTGAATTTGCAAGTGCAGTTGATGCAATCGTAGAAGTACAAGACGACATTGGTAAGATTGAAGATCTTGCAACTAATACCGTTCAAGCTAAATTTGGTGCTAGTGCTGGTCAAAAATCACTTGCAACTGGCGATATAGTTACCACTTTAAATACATTACAAGATATGATCGGCAATAATGTATTACCAACAATTGCTAATAATAATCATTTGCTTCCAGCAAATATAACAACGATTAGTGGTTTAGCTAAAAGCGTAGTTGATTTTATTGGTGATACTGATTTATCGGATGCAACTTTAGGTGCTACAGCCAACACATCTTCTACTTTGACTGATGCAATTACAACAATTAAAAACTTTATTGGTAGTACAGATATTTCTGATATCGCTACTGGCGAAAAAATTACTACTACTATTGCACAGCTTCATGATGAAGTCGGTGATGTAACAACACTAGATGCAGCCGGTTCGGCAACTGCTGGTGGATTTGATACCGAAGTTCTTACAACAGCTCTTATTGAATTAAGAACTCTTGTATGTCCTGGTGATATTGATACTGCTCAAACCGCATTGTCTGCTAATGCTGGAAATGCTGCTAACTTCGCCGCAACTACAAATACCGACGGTGTTATTGAGCTACAAAAAATTGTTGGTGATAGAACAGGACTTAGTACAGATAATCTTATTGGTACATCAGCTGCAACAAACGATATTGTTGCGCAAATTAATCATATTAAAGCCGAAATTGGTACAGCAGCACTAGGTACTACTGCAGCTGGTGATATCGCATCAGCTATTAATGAATTAGAAACAAATATCCGTGGCTCTTTAGGCAATTATACTATTGATAATAACTTAAATGCTGAAGCAACATATGTTATAAACAATGGCATTATAGATGCTCTTAACGATTTAACAACATATATTGGTAATACTGCAATCAGTGGAATTGGTGCTGCAACTACTATTACTTCTGCTGTTAATAAAATGCATGCAGAGCTTGGAGATGCAGATAGTTTAAATGCTAATCCTGTTACTGCATTAAATGCTGGAACAACTGATGGTACTGGTGGATTTAGAAATGCAACTGGTGGTAGTGATGCGACAGTTGTATCAGCTTTAACGGAATTAAGACAAGCGTTACTTGGTGATACAGCAGCTCTTGCCGCAGTGACTAATGCTCGAACTGATACTGATACTCAAGCTACTTTAGCTTTAGCTAAGGCTGATCTAGCAAATTTAGCTGGTTATAGTAAAACAAATATTATTGATGCTATTCTAGAAATCCAAGATTTAATGGGTGATGTTACTTCACTCGATAACGGGGATAATGATTTTAATAGCGCAAGAATTACTGATTCTTTAGTAGAATTAAAAACAGCTCTTGTTGGTACTGGTGATCTTACAGACACAATTGCTACTTTAAATGTAGGCGACGAAACTGAT
>Ga0115099_10069395_pt1 | contig 20099 bp, 31 predicted proteins | sample MBTome_FD_89017 | JGI IMG/M metagenome (GOLD analysis project Ga0115099, IMG submission 89017) | Marine eukaryotic communities from Pacific Ocean to study complex ecological interactions - MBTS_20Mar14_M2_3um Metatranscriptome... | ecosystem: Environmental > Aquatic > Marine > Oceanic | place... | reverse complement strand
TCTCATCTCGTGATCTTTACCTCCAGTACCACCAGCGTACTGATGAGACATGATAGAGGTAGTAGGGGAGGCACATCTACGGCCTTTTGTACCTGACATTAGTGTTAAAACACCACAAGAAGCCACCATACCCATACCAATAGTACGAATAGGGATCTTTGAGGTCTTCATTGTATCAATCAGGTGCATAGCCGAGGCTACTTCTCCACCGGGGGAGTTGATGATAAGCTTAATTTCTTCGGGTTGTTTAGATTGGGGTAGTAAATTGTACTCCATAATACGCGCCACAATTGGCATGATGTTCGCTTGGTTAAACGAACTAGTTAACATTATTACTCCAGTTTCTGCTAGGAGTAGGCCGGGTGTTTCGTATACGGTTTTCATTTCGTACATTATTTATATCCTTGATAAATTAATCAAAATCTCAAGTTAAGTTAAACTTGAAAAGGTATCAGAATTTAACGGCTTCTGGACCGCCCATTAAGTCTACTGAAGTTGCATTTGAAGCATCTACAATAGGCTTAGAAAAGTCAGTAGGGAATTTACCGACATTAACAGTTACAGGGTTAGTTTTACTTTGAGGTACTACTTCATAAATAGCAGTAGTAACTAACGTATAAGCATAACTAGACAGGGTTTCAGCTTCAGAAGCATCTTCACCTTGACCTGCAAAATACGTAGCCATTACTTTAATAGCTTCTTCTTTCGAATCAGTAAGGTCTATAGCTTGAAACACTAAATCGTGAAAGAATGATGCTTCATCAACTGCATCTTTAATAGAAGAGCCGTGGGTCTTCCGTACGAACTCTGCTAACAAGCGTATTACTCTAGTTCTCATTTTCATGATGTACCTCTACTTCTCAATTGAATTAGGTGGAAGGGGTTTATTTCCACGGTAAGGTGTTCTCCAAGATTCTAGAAAGAAACCACCTTGGGCGATACCTTCACGTAGAAGCTTGACAAACATTTGAGAAGGCATATTACCCCTAGCGTTTCCACTAACAGTAAAAGTACTGGCTTCAACATTATCACGATCAGTAGTAAACTTAATCTTGTAAGTATATTGCTTTTGCATTTTGTTATTCCTTAATAAAAGGGGGCCGAAACCCCCAATTGGTTTAGATTTCACATACACCAGCAGAACAAGCAAGTTGCTTATCTGATGTAGTGTTATCGCTCATTTCATACTCAGTCAAACGGGAAAAGTCTGGGTTAGCTTCTGGAGGTAAATCATCAGAGGTCTCATAAGGAGTCTGCTGATAAGTACCACCACTGTGAGGTAGGAAAGATAACCCACCAACAATGTCGAAGTTATTGTAAACCCAATCTCCAACACCACGCCACTCGTCTTCGTGTATAGATACTGTTACAGAAGGGTTGTGGTCAGTCCAGAACACTTTATAGGCTTTCCAGATCTCTAGGAACTGTAATGCTGTCATATCGTCTCGTGTGCGGCTGTTAGGTCGCTTAATACCGAATTCGAATACATGAGCATTAGGGTTATAGAAGTCTGTGTCACCGGGAACACCCTCATCAATCATAAGCTGAGTCAAAGGGTCTTTCTTGTCGTTACGTACTCTACGAATGTAGGAGTTAGCGTGTGACGGATGGATTCCAGAACTAACACCACAAAGCTGTGATACAGTACCAGAAGGTTTAACAGTAGTTACTGCAGTAGAACGGTTGATGCCTAATATATCAGCAAACTCAATATTAGTAGCGTTAGCTTCAAGACGAAGTTCAGTAAGACGATTCTCAAGACCTTCATCAGCACCGTTGGTTAAGTCGTTGTCCATAATACCTGTTAGAGAAACACCTAACAAACGCTCTTCAATGGTGTTATCAACCCACTTTTGACGAAGCCCTTTCAGCTGATCATAGGTAGATTGTATAGTACCAAGAATAGCGCATAGACGTACTTTGTCCATCAGAGTTTCCATAGTATCTTCAGGACGAATAATAACTTCACTGAGGTTGCAGAATTGCCCGTCCCTCAAGAGGATTTCCCCACACGGGTTGGTTCCCATGACTAGGGGTTTTCTTCCAATCTCTTCGCACTTCTTGAACGCGCTCTCCAGATTGAATATGCCTCTTTCTCCAGAACCAGATGCTTTTATTGTGTCCCATTCTTTAATCCACTCCTCTTCAGTTGGTTTACCTTCGTATACTGCTGAATTGTTTGCAAGTGCGAACTCACCATGCTCTATCCACCACTCACCACTCTTTGCTTTAGCCATGTTGTCATCTGATAAATCAGACAGGCTAATCAGAGCAGAGCGCCTTACTCCACCTACAACAACAACCTCTGCAATCTTACAAACGATAGAGTGAGCTTCAACTGTAGTTAGATGTCGCCCTCTAGCATCGGAAAAGATGTCAATGATGTGTCGGTGTAGTTGCTTTAAGGGGTCAGGACCACTAGCCCTGCCACCAAAGGTCTTGAGTCTTGCGCCTTCAGGTCGGATAGCACTGTAATCAAAGTACACCTTGTAACCCATTGGTGCTAGTTCACAGAGTACATCTACGCTATCTCTCCATCCTTCTTTTGAGTCTTCTATTTTAAATGTAATCTTTTTACCTGTACACTCTGCTACAGCAGGTAACTGGCTAATAGATTCTTCTTTAACAGAGAAACCCAAACCTGTTCCATGCATTAGTACATACAAAGCTTCAGAGAAAGCAGTGTAGCTATCAATGTCTAAGAAGGAACAGTTGTAAGCGGCAATGTGATTGTTGTCAAGAGCAGGGCCTGCCGCCATCATAACACGCATTGATGGGACAATCTCTCGGTTAAGTAGTGCTGTTTCTATTTCATTCCAAGGAATTTCTGTATTGTGATTTACCTGACGTTTAAAAGCATCAACTACACGCTTAATTGTTTCCGGCCACGTCTCTCTCCTTCCTTCATCTTCAATCCACCGAGCATACCTGCTCAGATAGATGAACTCTTCATAACTTGTAAATGGTCTGTATGTCATTCTATTTCTTTCCTTGGGGTGATAGTGGGTTAGTCCCACAAATTGTTGTAATATTTGCCGAAAAGAGAGAAGCCCTTTTTGGCGGCGAGGTGGTTAGTTAAGTGATCGGCATCGAAAGCGATATCGTCTTTTTCCAGATCTATCACGTAACTAAATGAGGCTATCATTTTGTCTAAAATAATATCCCAAGCTTTTTCGGGGTCGTCTGTTACATCCTCTGCGTCCTCCAATAAGTCTGGAAGAGCAGGATACCCATGTGTTGTTTCTTTAAGTTGTTTAAGCATAGGCAAGATAATTAAAGCAAGGGTGTAATTCATGCCCCAAGTATCGTGCTTATCTATCTTTACGGAAACAATTTGTTTGGGTGTTAATCGAAACAGCTTGTGGTACCAACGATATGTTGGGTATTTTCCAATATATACTTTCATTTTAATCTCCTAACTTTTAAACCAGCGTGTTCAAGAACACTTAAGCCCTCAGTGCCTAACTTAAAATAGTCTTGGAAGACTACCTCGGTTATTCCAGACGACACTATGGATAAAGCGCAGTTAATACATGGTGATAAAGTTGTATAGATTGTAGCTCCCTCAGTAGAATTATTAGAACGAGCCACCTTAGCTAAAGCGTTAACTTCAGCATGTATTACACAAGGTAGTGTCTTGCCTTTTTCGTCCTTACACTCGTTATCGAAGCCAGCAGGGGTGCCATTGTAACCGTAACCTAGTATCTGATCACCGGAAACAACAATTGCACCTACTTGGGTTGAGGAATCATAAGATTGTTGAGCTACACGTTTTGCTATGTCCATCATTAAACGGTCTTTCTTTTCACTTTGCATAGTATACTCCTGACCCCACACTAGTCCGTGCTAGGTGGGGATGATTGGCTTCCTTCTATATAAGGTGGTATTTAAAACTGAAAGGACTTACCCATATCTGCTTTCATAACTTGAGGAAGGGTCTTTCTTTTCAGGTCTATTTCGCTTGTAACCATCTCCCTAATGCGAGCAATGGTAGGCACTTTAGGCTCAAACAAAGCGGCTTGTTGCACCACTTTAAGGTCGCCCGGAGTAACGAAGTCGTAAATACCTAACTTAGATTTCTTAAATCGAGGGAAGTATAATTTAAAACAAGTTTCAACCTGTTCAGGGGTTAAGAACTTGAACTCAGTTTTGAGGAATAAACGTCTAAGAACAGCAGAATCTAAACCTTCCATAAAGTTAGAAGTACAAAAGAAATAACCTTGGAAGTTGTCTAGCTCTGTTAACAGCTGGTTAGTAAAGGTCTTTTGATGCCGTCTATCCGCTGACTCACGAGAGTTAGCCATTGAATCGATCTCATCAATTAACAGAATAGAGTTAGTCTCTCTAGCTTCCTCAAAAGCCTTGTGGAGATTCTTCTCACCTTCACCAACATACTTAGATTGTAGTTCACCATAGGTCTTCTTTAGCACAGGAAGGTTTAGTTGATGACCAATATACTCAACCAACTTAGACTTACCTGTACCGGGAACACCATAGAACAAACCAGTTATTACTTTAGGTTGTTCTGATTCTGGTTTCTTGCTAATATCAACAATACGCTTTACTAACTGTTCAGCAGAGGGTTCTATGTTAACAATAGACGGATCATACTCGTCTGTTTCCATAACAGAGTGTTGTGGGGTTAGACTTACAACAACGCCCTTACCAAAAGAGAGTTCAGTAATAGAATCTCCTTTAAGCGCTACTACTGCTTCTTCTGCTTTTTCTTTAGTTAGCTTAATCTTCTGAGCCATAAAGTCTAGCTCTTCGTTGTCAAACTTAACAGGGTCTACTCTTAAAACAATACCGGGAATAGTCTCACCTTCTAAACATACAGAGCACCAAGCGCCTTGTGCCCATGCTGTTTCTGTAGCAGAAGGGGATTCTTTAGAAGAACTAGAACCCATTAAAGCTGAGAAGAAACCCATACCACCATCATCATCTTCGTCCTTAGAGGATGAACGTCCTTTACCGATTAAGTAATCATAGTAGTAACCTAACTCAGAGCCAAACCAAGTGAGGAATGCTTCTTCACGATTGTAATACTCGAAAGCACCACTAGTGTAGCATTGTGAAACCATTGTAGCTTCTAAGCACCCGTAGGTAGTGGGTATCTTAGTGTTTTTACCAGAACGCTTAATTGTTCCTCCTTTGTGTATTAATAGGCTTTGAACGTGAGGCCCGTTGAGGAACTCATTTACCAGCTTAACTGCTTCTTTGTTAGTCATACTTTTTCCTTGCATGAATGCTTGCTCATACTCTTTGTCCATTAGTTTTTCACAACGGTCTTCAAGTAAAGCAACCAGTTTCTGAAGCTCTCTTTGGACTCCAGTAGCCTTCCAGCTACCAAAGCCTTTGAGAGATGTAATTAGTTCGTAACACTTTTCTGAGTCTAATAGCTTAGGCTCACTCTTAAGTTGTGTTTCGTCCCAAGGTCGTATAGTTTCACGAGCATTGTCATGTAGAGTGACTAGCTTGTTGTATACTTTGTTTGAAAGCTTAGTAGGTCGTACATACCTTCTCATTAGAACAATGGAAGTTACCAAGCTTCTGTAGCAGGTTAAATCATAAGACATAAAGCCTCCTTATACTTCGGTTATATCCTTAAAACCTGTTTCTTCAACATACTGTAGACGACCAGTTTCTGCTTCGTAAAAAGCACCACCTGCATCACCTGTACGACCAGTAAAACGAGACTTAAGCACACGAATTTTAATTGTGTTCTTTTCTCGTTCATCGTTGGAGATTAAGTTTCTTGCGAATGCAATTACCTGAAAAGATATTTGCTTAATACTACCACTACCTTTAATGTCATCTAGAGACGGTATCTTACCTTCTTCAAATGCCGCACCACCACCACTAGTCTTTCTTAGGTGAGAGATTACACCCAACCAGACATTGTGTTTCTTGGCTATCTTCAATAGATCTGACATTACCTTATCTACAGCGCTATTAGCATCACCTTCTACTTCTGAAGTAGCAATAGTTAAGTGATCTAGAATAAGGTATTTACAGCCCATTAAACACATAGTCTCAATCTTATCCATCAAAGAACCATCAGCAACAGAGCCTTGGTGGTCTAATAGAATAATACGATTGGAACTAAATACAGCTTCAAAAGCCGCTCTTTTATCTTCTTGTGATATCTCAGCACCTACATCTGTAAGATTTTGTTTCAACTGCATACCAATAAACTTTTCTACAGTATCACCGGGGCCTTCCTCTAGGGATATCATTCCGATTTTATCTTCTGTAGTTTCATTTAGATGTAATACAATTTCTTTAATCATCGTGCTCTTACCTGAGCCAGTACCTGATGTAAACAAATCTACTTCACCGTAGCGCATACCTCTAGTTAAGTTGTTAACACCTTCCATACAAGGAGGGTAGGGTATGCTCTCAGTCGCTTCACGATCTAAGAACTTTTCCCATAGAGTGTCACCTTGGAGGATCCCAGAAGGAGACCAAGGTTGTGCATCCCAGATAGCAGACATAATAGCGTCTGTACCGTGCTTGAGCAATTCATCATTAGCATCTTTTTCTTTTAACTTAGCAATCTTAGCTTTGTCAATACCGACAATACTACACGCCTTGTCAAGAGCCGCCTTACCTGCTTCATCGTTGTCTAGCATGAGAACTACTTCATCAAATTGACGAACCCAGTCTCGCTGTTCTAACAATGCTTTTGTACCACTAGCAGAAGGTAAAGATACTACAGGATAAATTTTACCATACTTCTTCATTGAGGCGTAGGCAACTGCCATTGCATCTAGCTCACCCTCGGTGACTACTAACCGCTTACCTCCGTTAAAATTACGTTGACCGAATAAACCTTCGAGTGTACCAGCCGCTCGGAAGTCTTTAGGTAGAGTACGCACCTTGTAACCTGTGATATCGTCTACACCATAAGGGTAATAGTGCTCGATAACATTGTTACTTGAATCAACACCTGATCTTACTTGGAAGTAATCACAGATGTCTTTAGGTATGCCTCTCTCCTTAAATCCACGAGTGCTGTATCCATCAACAGCGGATACATCTACAAACGCGGATTGCTTCTTTTCGACTAGCTTAAACTCAGTATCTTCGGACGGGTTATCATATGGATTAGGGTGTTTTGCACCACAACCCATACAGGTTAAAGGGCCGCTATCATACACAGCCACATTATCTTCAGACCCACAAGCCGCGCATTCAGCGTGACCTAGAAAGGTACCTTTAGTTTTAGCCATACTATTTTCCAATTAATGAAGTTAATTTATGTGCACTATTAAAAGCGTCTTCTAAAGTTTTTAACTCTATATCACTTCGCTTCGGAATGTACTTGACAGGGGCAACTTGGTTATTATACCATAAACGGTTACCCTCTTCATCGCGAGCAGTTAACGTGTCTAAAGCCATTTGTAAATAAGCTTCTCCATAAGACAACCACGCTCTTGTTTCAAATACACCTAACATGTGATAAGAAAACTCATCGCCTTCTTTAATGCACTCCTCTATGTGTGAAGAAGACGACTTATAAAGCCGCCAAGTATTAGCCCCTGTTTTAGTCATACTTCCTTTCTTGTATTTCCAAAACTGACGCTTACCTATGTATGCCATACCTTCTGTTCGGTTTATCATTAAATATAAAAAGCCGAACTTATTAGATATTTCCATGTCACCATTGTAATACCAATGACCAATAGACTCTTGTAACATTGTCTTCTTTGCTACATACTTAGGTACTTTCTTCTTCGGTGTTACTTTCTTTTTAACTGCTTTCTTCGCCATCTAAAACCTCCGTAGGGGCATCCTTCTCATCCAAGGAAAAGACACCGTCTCTAGTGGGCATAATATGAACTAAGGTACCGCAGTGAACCATCTTCTCCTTCCAGTTAGACCCATAGTGCTCATAATAAGCATCAATAACTCGTTGCTTACGCTCACCGAATTTAGCACCAGCTAAAATCTTCTGAGCCTTCTTAGGGCCAATACCTTTAATACCTTGGATGTTGTCTACACTGTCTCCGGTTAATACTTGAGTCCAGTAGTGTTCATCTGCGGTTTCTTTATCCATGTGTTTAAACTCATCACGATGAATTAGGTAGTGAGCACCTTCAATGCACAAAAGGTCTTTATCGATTGAAGCAATAACAAAGTCCTTACCTTCAGCACGGGCTTCCTCTGCCCAGATACGTACTAAGTCATCCGCTTCCATTCCATCTGCAGGGGTTACTTTACCGTCAGCAACTAACTCGTGTCGCATATCCATGAAGTACAAGTTACGCTCTTTAGATTTAATACGATTAGGGGTGTTCTTATAATCGTGATAAAAATCTAGGCGAAAGTTATTATCGCCCCATACAGCTACTTTTATTTCATCTGCAAAACATCGTCCAGCAATATCGTCAATCATCTCTTCATAGCGCTCTCGCGTTTCTTCTAAGCTATTGCGATTCCAACTAGAACGAAATACTACAGGGTCACCATCAACTATCAGTAACATTTTCTTCTTCCTCTTTTCGTTTAGCTTCTATTTCAGCATCACAAACACCATGATGATGTACATTGCAAAAGGTACAAATTCCGTACTTTTGAATCTCTCCCATTAAAACATACCTACTAGTCGTTTAATGCGGTCTACAACAGACTGCAGGAAATCTTCTATCTTGTAATACAATTTAGTTTCACAAGAAATTACAGGCTCATCGGTGTCAACAAGGGTTTCATTTAAGTACTTTTCAGCTACAGCTTTATCGTTCGCTTCTTTTTCAGCGTTAACAATAATAGTAGCTAACTCACGCTTGTTTAATTTAGAAAGACCAGTTGCTTGGTGCTTCTGCGTTAAACGTAGTAGTGAATCACGGTTGTTATTTTTAAGTAAAGAGTTAAGTCTTTCAGGTGTCATCTTTTTCTCCTTGTTTTCTTTTGATTAGTTTTACTTCGTTTATATGAGCGATGTGGCTCAAATCGTAACCTTCTGCTTTAGCTATAGTAGCAACATACCAAAGTATATCGCCTAGCTCAGAAGCCTTATTGTACACTTCTGAGTTTTCACGGTCAGTTCTTTTGTCCATCATACGCTCGGACATTAACTCACCTACCTCCGCAGACAACCCGATGTACAGGGTGTCTAGGTCATTGTGTGCGGTTGCATATTTCCCCGCAGTTGCTTGATATTGATCAAGGGCATTCATTGACATAAATTCATTTCCTTGTATATTTTATGAAGCTCAAATGCTTCGTGAAACCCCTTACCATCTCTCATCGAATCAAGAATAGCGGTAGTTATTTCTTTCCCATCACTAGCATAGTTGTTACCTGATATTGTCCACTGAGATACCTCTGTAGAGTTTAGGGTCGGAAATAAATTACCATCTTTGGTTATGTAAAAAGGGGTGGCGTATTTATCTGAATTAACCATAAAGCTCAAACCTCTCCCGTTTTCCATAAGAGATAGGATTAGGTCTTTATAAGGCGGTATTGCTTTTAGAGATAATTCAGTTTCTTCGGTTGCAATTACTACATCGGTGTACAACAACTCACCACATTTAATCCGCAGCACTTTAGGTTGGTTGGCTAACTTCCACGACTCAAAAGCATACCCAGCTTCACACATCCAATCTTGATATAAGGTTATAATGTCGTATATCTCAATCAGTTGTGATTCACTGGCATACTCTTCTACTGGTACTTCAATCTTCATAGATTACATCTCCGTGCTTGTTTACTAACCCCATAACTTCTATATGGGGCTGTTCGGAAGTGTAGATACAGTTAAGAGGGTAGGTAAACCTATTGCCCTTTTCTGTTTCTACGATTAGTTGGTCTTCTACCTTTTCGACTTTCCTTATACCTTGTTCTAAGACATAATTAGGAATATCTACATGGTAACCTAGTTCAGAGGTAACAACAACATCTAATATTAAATCAGTTCTATCACCTGTTACATGTGACATCATATCTTCAACTTCAATTTCATTGTTCATTTCTCTTTCCTTATTTAGAAGTAACGATAGAATAAGCGCTTAGTACTATTCCTACACGGGCCGCATTAGCGACTCTTACTTGAGGAATAGCTAAACCTACCAGCACACCTACAATAGCACCCTTGGCTAGCTCCTTAAAACCGGGAATACTAACTATAGCACATGAGGCATGTATTACACGATCTTTTGCGATTGCAAATTCATCGCTGTCTAAGGCTTCTTTAACTTTACTTTTAATGCTTTCAAATTTATTCATAATATAAATATCTACTCTTTAATCATTAATTGTTGACGAGCATAGAGAGCGGCACTGATGGCTGCAATTGTCATTAACGTGGGATGAAATCTACAGGCATTAATAAGAAAGGGTGCTCCAGTCTTAATTAAACCTGCTAATGTGATAAATGTAGGTAAATCCATACCAACAGTTTTTTGCATTATTTCATCTACATTAAAGTTTGCATTCTCTGTTTTTGCTTGTTCCATTTCCTATCCTTTGCGGTTAGTTATTTAACGTAAAACTGCCGCTTTGCTGAGTAGCACAGGTGCATACCATCTCCTAGGGGAAAGGAGGCGACAGTTGAGCGGTTCAGACATGAACCCTCAAAGTTTTCGCGATTACCATCTTTAAGGACACCGCCTAACGCTTCATCAATCAGCGCATACTCTTTCTTGAGTGCTTCTGAAATGCTAGGGGTTTCAAAGACGACCTCGCAGTTAATCCATTCAGCTTCTTTGTATCTAAAAGATGAACGGTGTGATTTGGCTCTCTCAACTACTGAGCCAGTGATTCCGATGTAAGTTTTAACTTCATCATCATCTGGGTGCTTAGATTGTATGTTATACACATAATACATGTGTGTTTCCTTTTCTAGTCTGCCATTGTTGTTGTGTTAAAAGATACCTCGATTCCTTCGGGTATCTCTATTTTATAGGTGTCGATTTCACCACCTAGTGCTTCTTCAATGTACTCTAAGAAACTAAAGTACTCATCTTGTAATGCTTCGGACTCTTCATACTTGTCTTCATGGTAACGCAAAGCCATCTCACCAAAAGGGCCAGTTTCTTCTACTACTTCCCATTCAGATTCCTGACCATCAAAGGCTCCTGCCATTTCCCACTCTATGTTTAGATCTTCTAGCAGGTCAGTATCAAACATACCCTGCTCATCTGTGAAGTCTAAACTACCCATCTTGTAGAATACAGCATCCTCTTCGGTCATATTTAAGTAAACTTCACCACTACGCCACACTAGAGTGTTAGTTAGATAAGTACCACAAGGCAATACTAGTGTAGTTATTTCACAGAAGGTTTTCTTGTAAGCATTAACTACAGTTGCTTGTACAAAGTTTTGATCATAATAGTCCATATTTGTTTCCTTTTCTAGTAGTTAGTTGATTCCCATTTCTTTTATTATTATTTCGTTTAGCTGTTCTTCCGTTAATTTAGAAAGGAACAGTTCTTTTAACTCAGGGCTTAAATCGCCAAGTACAATGTCATCGTATGATTGCCAGAGTTCTACACCGTGAAAGATATCTCGAATGTGATAATCATCCTCAAGAGATCCAACTAAAGTACAAAAGCCAGCATCTTCATCATACACAATAGCAGAGTAGAAAGAGTTAATGTCATCGATTAAACGCCAATCAACTATCCATGTACAATGGTTAGCATTGCTTAATCGCCAGTCTACTTCACGCATTGCCTCGTGTGAGGCTTCCATATGTCCTAGTATATTCATTTTGTTTCAACTCCCATTTCGTATAGACAAGAAACAAAAACACATGCTTCTTTAAGAGGCATATCTTTTGCCGCCTTTATTATTTCATTAGTAATTAAGATGTTGCTTTCTTTGTGAATTAATTTAAAACAATTATTTTCATACGCGGCAAGCCCGGTTGTTCTACAGCGCTTATACGCATGGTTAGGGGACAAGATAAGGTATACCTCATTGTCATCCCCTAACATCTCCATTACCTTTTGTTCTAATTGTTGACTCCTTTTCTTGTTTTCCACATCCATACCAGTAGACATCAAGACCTTCCTCATTCTTTTGTCAAGAAGTTCTTGTGAAGCACTGGGTGAATGAGGGCGAACTATTGTAAAAGGTATACCCTTCTCACAAAAGCTCACCCTTACCGCTTGGTTTGAAGGTCTGCACCCGCACCAATCATTGTAGTCTTTAAAAGTTTTAAAAACATTAATAGGATTAAGCATTATAGACCCCTTAGTGTACATCGTACCAGTTATCGCCAATCAAAGCATCACCATCCATACATTCCACACCAAACCACTTCGGTGCTTCTCTGAATGATTCTGCCATTATCTCAGCGGCTCTTTGTGCTTGATCCTCTCTTACTGCCCACTCTTGTTCATCGTGATAAAATACTAGAGGTCTAGCGTCTATATTTTCTTCTTTAAACTTTGCCATTGTATAAGATACAGCGGCCTTACAGGTTATACCTTCCGCAGATTGTAGAAGGTAGTTGAGGGCTTTGTGACTTGAATCGATATAGATTCTACGACCATCTAGTGCAGGGATAGAAGGGCGCTTGTTTTGATGTTCACTTATCTGGTAAATCTCATTAAGACGATCTACAAGACGCTTAAAGCCGGGAATAGCCGCCGCGAACTTAGCACGACTTTCTTTACCTGCTTTAGCATTACGAACACCTGTGAGAATGAGACCTAGCTTTTCCAAGCCAGCACCAAATAAGAAAGCATAAATCCAAGGCTTTGCTGTTGAGCGTTTACAGCCTAAGATATCTGCATTCTTCTGGTGTACATCTCCGTTAATAACTTCGTTAGTGAAGTCATCATCTTTGATGTAGTGACACAAGGCTCTAAACTGATTACCAGCACTATCAGCACCGACAACCTTGTAGCCTCTCTCACATCCAAACAAACTACGCATTTCCTTACCCCAAGCGGCATCTGCGCCGGGGACATTAACGACTGTCTTGTGCCTAGCGCGACCAGTAGGGGTAGCAATAGTGAACATGTCACCTCGCAACCTACCATCCGAACTAAGGTTATTAACCCAGCCATTTAGGATTCCGAGTCTAGACTTAGTAGTAGTGTAACGGTCAATTAACTCGCCGTCTCTTCCTAGTTTAAGTAATGACTCAGTACATAGTTTAGGGGATTTCTTAGTGAATTCCCGTCCCTTCTTTTCCCAGTTCCAATCTAAAGGTTCCCAGCCAATAGCGTCTAGATGCAGTTTAATAGCATCCATACTAGACATATCAGGTTCTACAAACTCAACCTTGTTATAAGGACCGTCAATCAGTCGCTTACTTGTCTTACCATTGCTTTGCTCAATCTTAAAGTGAGCACAGGTTCTAGCCATATACGCGCCATCTTTTCGGAACTCAGGTTCTTTAAAGCGGAACGAGTTATTAGCTGGGTCTCTTCTTTCTAGACACTTAACTCTTATCTTTAATTTAGGAACAATTTCTTTCTCAATATCTGCCATTTCGCATTCCATAGCGAATTGTAGCTTCCTAGCAGAATTAATGTCAAACACCCAACCACCCTCATGGCACATACTACTGAAGGTGGCTATCTCATGTTCGATTCGTAGCGAGCGTTTAAACATACCCTGCTTCTCATCGGACAATCCAGACAAGATTGTTGACAACTCTCTTGCTAGTAAACGATAAACTTTTTCGTTAATACCAACATCTTCACGACATCTGTGTAGCATATCGTCTGAGTAGTTCATCCAATCCTCGTGCTCTGGCTTCTTCTGGCCAAGGTACTGACCCCATAAAGCAAGTGCATGACGACCGCCAAAGCGATTGTAGTCTAATATCTGAGACATTAGCATAGTATCGCGAATAACAGTCTTAGGGTTTGGAACCCAGCCGACAAGCTTCTTTAACACAGGTAAATCATAGGAGATAATATTGTGACCTATTAACTCTTTTGCTTGTGATAAATGCTTCCACGCCTCTTTTAAAGGTCGTGAACCATCTTTAGTAGTGTGATCACAGAAGATATACTCTTTATCAGTTTCTATATCTTTAGTTACCACCATCCAGATAGTGTCAGCCGCAGGTTTCTTTCCCTGTTTAGATAACAAGCCATTGGCTTCAATATCCCATATCAGCTTCATAATTTTACTCCTTACTCAATTGTGATTATAAACGTTTCACCCTTTAAAGTACCTTCAAATACATTACTTGTTGGTCCTATGTTGTACACATCTGTACCACAAACGTGGGTTAGGAATTGTGCATCTATTTCTTCTTCAGGGTTTTCAAGCTCTATACGAAATTCTAAAAGCTTAAAAGGTTTAGAGGTTCCGTTAAAAGAGGGGCACGTTACTGAAGCGACCCTCATTTGGTTTGCAATTAGAGATTCAAGACCAGAACATACTATCTCTTGGTTTAATACTCTATAAGCTATTGGCATATTCATTTTTACTTCTCCTTTATTATCCGTCATTGTTTTCAACATCGATTTTACCTGTTTGAACATATTTAACTAGGCAATTAGTGTACCAACGAGCTTTACGAATATCCTGCTCATAGTCATCTTTCTTGCCAGCACGCATTAGATACTTATATACCTGACCGAATAAGTGAGCTTCAACACCCGACTTACCTTCTAGCATATATTGCATCATTTCCATATACTGCATTCCCGGTACTACATCGTTATAATGGTTACCTGAAACATAGTGGTCCACGGTTGATACTTCATTCTCCACGAAGACAGTGTTGTTACCGTGAGCGGCTTCGTGTAGCTTTCCTTTACTTACATCTATCTTACTTTCCATATCTTCTCCTGTATAAGTTGATTTGACCCATTCATTCCATTCGTCTTCCCAGCTGTTAAACTCTGGGATAGTACGACATGAAGTACTTCCATCTGTGCTCCATACTTTAGAAACACGAGGGTAGTAACCGTCTACTTGGTTTCCAATATAATCAGCTTGCTCATAACGATGCAAAGGTGCCCTTCCATGATACTCGTAAAAATCTACAAGGGCCACTCCTGCTTTATCAGCAGTAAGACGCATTAGCATCTCACTTTCAAAAGCGGCATCTATATCTTCTAGTGCATCTTTGCAGTCTTCTGGACTCATGTTTTCAATCATTTTTGCAGTAATAGAGTACTTAGTTGATTCATGTTTCATTACACATCTCCGTTTTTATTAATACATACATCTTCGTAAGGGGCTACTGTTCTACGGTAAAACTCCATCTGGGCACCTGCTAAAGCACCCATAATGTCATTACAGTTCTGATAACGCTTATCTGTGTTGTTAAACATTTCACGGATAAGAATAGCAATCATATACTGCAACTCACCTGCTGTTTTAGGTGGACTTGCTTCAACTTCTTTTTCAAAGAACTCAAATTCTTTGCGGTCTTCTTTAGCTATATAGGGCATAGTTAACTCCTTATGAGTAGTAGGATGCAATTGCTTCGAGTGCATCTTCTAGGTTATAAAACTTCTCAGTGTAAATTGACTCTAAGAAGGGGTGTGGCTTATCGTCTTTATCAGCAACCATAATGATGATTTTGTTCTTCATGTGAGCATACATAAGTTCCATACTGGTACCTGTACCTCTACCTGATGAACGTCTTACATCAGCTAATACAATTGTTGATTGAGCGATATCTTGAAGGTCTTGCTTAAAGATGCGCTTTGAGATATTCATAGAGCGCACTTCGTCTTCAAGGAATTCACCTACTTGATCGTGAAAAGATACACGGCGAGTAGGGTCTAAGGTTTCAACATCATTTATAGCAAGGAACTCAGTAGCGGTATCTCTCCACCCCTTCATTTCTTCTACGCTAACATCTTCCATTGAACCTGCGAGGTATGTATAATCTCTTTTCATATTGTGCCTCCATTGGCAAAATAAGCCATTACAGCGAGTGCCGCCATAAAAGCATTAAGGGTCATTAAAGGTTTGTCCTCTGTTTGGACACCTACATAAAACCAGAACACCGACCCAACAGTGCTCCATAGGTAATTATACGGGTTATACCCACCAGCGGCCACTACTGCACCGATGATAATTAAACCCGTAGCAAGCCACTTAACTACATTAAGGGCCTTGTTACTGAGTGTTGTCATTTCAACTCCTTAGATAATCCGATAAATCAGAGCCGCAAGTATTTAAACATACCTTACTATAGTTACCTTTACCTACAATACGAATATCACTTTCTAAATCCCATTCTTTACTGTAGATTCTGTCTATAGCTTTTTCTGATAATGCGTTTATAAAGTGATCGTAAGTAAAATTATTACCTAAATCAATATCTCCAATAGAAATTATCACCATGTTATACCTCCTTAAGACATTAGCAGGTCAATACGCTCTTCAGCAATACATACTTGAGCATACTCATCTTGGTACTTGTCTTCGACTTCATCTACAAACAAGTGGAATGCGATACCTTCGTTAACAAAGAATTCATATCGCTCGTGGTCTTTCATGTTTTCTAAAGCATTAGGCGTATTACTCATCTTCATCTTCTCCTATTCGAGGTTCACCCCATCCGAATACTACTACATCAAAATCACCTTCATTATCACTTGCACAAACTTTCCAATCAGCGATAATCTCTTCATCTTGAAGAATAGAAAGGAGAGATATTTGATGCTCAATAGCTTCAGGTGGGATTGAGGATACTAACAAACATTCATAAGTAGCTAACAAACGCTCTAACTCTTTTTCATTTACTTTAGACATAATTGTTCCTTATTGTTTCGATTAAAAACCCCCAATCACAATAAAGTGAAAGGGGGTGAGTTTTAACGGAGTAGCAAGTGCTTACCACTGATCATCGTCAGTGTTAGTGTCAACAGGAACTACAATTTCAGTAACACCTTCATCATCGAAGCCCAAGCCTTTGTTAGACTTGTATTCAACGAGCTTAGTGACCTGAATAGCTTTGATTGAGAAACCAACGCCAGTATTGCCGTTCATAGTGTACTCATAGGAGTCCAGCTGTACATTACCGATAGAACCGTTACCAATTGTGGTACCGTCTAAGGGCATTAGCTGTCCATCTACAACTTGCGGGGGACGACGATCGTCTCCGTTTCGTAGCTTTGCTTTAGCCTTGAGGTTGACTTGGTAGAAGATACCTTCATCGTCCTCTTTAGGTGTTACGTTCAACTTGTGATCCTTCCAAGTCTTTGCTTCGTCTTTAGAACGAGTTCGGATTTGGATTTCCCAGTGGGGAGTAGGCGCGTTGAATGGGTTAACAGGAGCTTTAGGGTCGAGTTTAGCCCAGAACAGATCAGCGTTACGAATAATAATTGACATAGTTTTATACCTTTTTAAAAAGTTTTAAGTTAAATGATGCCTACACGATATGTATAAGCCGTTTTATGGTTTTAAGTTAATATTAACAACAACTACCCTCTAGGGCACTAATGGACATTAATGTATACTTAATATCCCTAATGTAATCCCAGGGGTTCTTCTTTATAAGGCGGTATTTAGTTTTGCACTTATAAAGGGAACCCGTTAGATGGTATTTGTTCATTATAAGGTGGTATTTAGGCAAATGCAAAATCAGAATCTAATATTGCTGTTAAGTCTAAATCACCTTTCTCTGGTATTAGCTCAGATGCACCTACTTGTTCTAGCACCTGTTCTAATGGGTTGGTTTCATAAAATGACACAAATGTTTCCCTTACAATTCTAAACAAGTCTTCCATGTTACCAGCATGACAACCGAAGGAGTCGTGAATAGTTGTAACAGGGAAAGGACAAGAAGTAACTGTGGTCGTCAAGTGTGCCGCATCGAAAGAGTGAACCAAGTTAGGAGCCGCACCAGTCTTCTGTGCTCTCTTATCTAGCTTACGTCTTTCATAGGGTCGTATAGTTAAACGGATAGTGTTAGGCGGGTGATATCTTACCACACTACCATCTTTACGTACCTTGTCTTTAGGTCTACTAGAACCCTCGTTACAGAAGTATGCTTCTACTTGTTGTTCCTTAGTAGCTTCATACGCCTGTACAACAGGGAAGTTAGTAATAGGTATATCCCACTGAAGAAAATCAGACTTAGAATTAGCTCGAACAGCTAGTTCCCTAAAGAGATCAAGCATAGCCGCAGGGCCGGGCATGTTCTTTAGAGTCGTATCCATTAAGAGATCACCGAAGGGATTAACCCACTTCTTCTCTTTGAACTTTAATTCCTCGTTGAGAGTCTTAGTGTCATCGAATACTTGCTCTCTGACACCCATCTTGGTAACACCGTAACCTAGAGTCATAACAGGTCGTTTAACTGTCTTACGTTGTAGCTTCTTATTGTCGGCCAGTCGCATCCAGAAGGGAACCCACATATCATTGAGTTGTTCTTTATGCTCAGTACGCCACGCGTCTGCTTCCTTGAAGACCTTATCTTTTTCTTCCTTAGTTTCTGCAGTTCCCATCTTTAACTTAATATCAGTAATTTCTTGAATGTATCTACTCATATTTTTAGCTAACTCAGGGTCTGTTTGCTTATCTAACTCTGCCAACTCTTCCCACACCTTCTCTGCTACATACATGTATACATCACCGGGAAGGTCCGTTGGGACTAGGTTCACCAGATGTGCTACTGTATCATCGAGAGACAATGCGGTTAGATGTTGAACACCGTTATTAGAACCGTCAATATATAGAGGTATCTTAGACTCAAATGTTGACTGCTCATTACCGCCTAGGATAGTCCAGTCTCTGAGCCTAGCCCACTCATAACAACAAGCTAATACAGTCCACGGCTTTTCGCCTTGAATCCATAAAGTGTTGTTATAAGGGTCTTCAGCACAAGCGATTAGCTGATCCATACGTTCTTCACACCATATTGCACGCTCATCTAGCCTTAACTTGTCTTCACCAAAGCTATTAGCAGTGTGAATAGCTAACCAGTAAGCACCGTTGTCTCCTAGTGGTACAGAGTCTTGGTACTGGATTAAGCCTTTGGCATTATCAGATGATTGTTCGTGTAAGTATGAGGAACCGGGGTAAATACGACTTCGGAAGTCACAATTATATCTGTGGTAAAAAGGTCTGTCTAAGAAAGTTTCTGCTATCACAAGGATTGCATCGGCCTCTAGGTACATACCTTCACGACTAGGTTGTCGCTCTTCCTTCTCGTGTTTAAACGGTGTTTCCTTTACTATTTCATAGTCACTAGAGAATATCTTCTCTCTATCCTGCTGTTCGAACATAGTCTTGTAGACTTCAAATACAGGCTCATTAATAGAGTAAGCAGTGTTCTGCAATTTGTTTAAAGCATCAAGAACCACAGGGCAGTTCTCTCTGCTTACTTTTTGCAAAGCATCAGCATTACCTCTACGAATAAGAGTGTGACCATCTTGGTGATAACCGCTAGTCCAATCAGCGGAAGGTTTGCTACGAGGGGATTCTTCTAACTCTGCTACATCAATGGTTGCCCATAGCTCATCAAAGGTCTTCTGTGAAGTCAACTTAAGATGATAAGTAGCGTGTTGGTGTCGTCCCTTCTGTTTCCTTTGTTGCATTTTCTCAATGCCTAGTAACTTAAACTTACTTTTAGGCTTATCTTTATTACAATAAGCTTCTAGTAGTTTTAAACCTAAGTACAACGAGATCTTCGTCTCATTGAGAGGGTCTTCCTTGATACCCATGTTTCTCCTGACCTTGCTACCTAAACCAATTGCAGTTTCAGTAAGCATAGATCGAGACCTTAACGCCATTAGAACAGGACCAAGAGTCATATCTACAATACGTTCTACTACCTCATCTTCTAAGGTGTCTTCTGGTGCTATAACTTCCCAGAAGTAGCGGTTGGTATTTCTCTTGTCCCTCGTGTCTAACAGACGTTCTGCCATGCTAGCTTTTAGACGTTTTAAGGCCATACACTTCTCCTAATCAAATTTACTATTAAGAATTGCTATACGACTTTGTATAGCTCGTAAGGTTTCAGCTTCTAACCACTCTGAAAACACTTCTTCAGCTTCAGGGTCATCTTTTACATAAGTATAAGAATCTTCTGATACAGCAATGCCTCTAAAGAAGTCTTCACCGTGATTAATCATAGCCTGAAATAAGTCGTTCATCTCTTCTGAAACAATAATGCTAAGATGTTGACCTATATTAGGGTTTTGTTGCTTAAGCGTTTCTAG
>Ga0115099_10570671_pt1 | contig 21795 bp, 1 predicted proteins | sample MBTome_FD_89017 | JGI IMG/M metagenome (GOLD analysis project Ga0115099, IMG submission 89017) | Marine eukaryotic communities from Pacific Ocean to study complex ecological interactions - MBTS_20Mar14_M2_3um Metatranscriptome... | ecosystem: Environmental > Aquatic > Marine > Oceanic | place... | reverse complement strand
AACCGATGTATAAACGGTTTTCAGTACTTGTAATCCAAGCGCAGAAGCGCTCCCATAATGAAACGCCTTCGCGTCTTTCTAAAGTTGCTGTCATAATAACATTTATATAATTTTCCATTTGTACCCAAACATTGACCTGGTGCACATGTTGATACAAGAAGTGAAGCAACGTCACCATGCTTAGCACTGAATGTAACATCCCATGATTTACCATGAAGTTGAATGGGAGGTATTGTTTGTACCGGTGTATATGGACATGGACCATCAATTCTACATTTTTCTTCCCTTCTTGTTACTGTAACAGAACTGAGTGTTTTAATACCCTCCAAAGCTCTTTGTACATCAAATGCAGAGGCATCAAATGAAATTGCAATAGACGTTGCTCCATTGTATGTTACCCAAAATTTACCGTTAAGATCATCAGCACTTGCAGATGTTGTAATTGTTTGAATTTCAGGAGTTGCAAGAACTGTTGCAGTACCAAGAGAAGCAACACGAATTCCTTGAGTACCTTGATCAAAGTTTGGATCAGTACCTTGTACTGTAGTTGTAACGACACAAGTTGGGTTGGATGTACCAACAGCACTAACAAGCAGTGTTCCATCTGGTGTTAATTGTTCAACATTTCCAATATTTTGATTAAATGTAATCTTCCATGTCATAGATTTAATCGTTGTAATTGTTTTTGTTTTTCCTGTGGCAGCAACTTCAATAACTGATTCTTCAGTTTCTGCATCTCTCGACACATCAACATCACCAATTGTTGATACAGCCTCAAGAGCAGCTTTCATATGTACTGCAGTAATATCATGATCCAATGGTTGAGTTGTTTGTCCACCCATACGCAAGGTGAAGGTTCCACTAGTTCCGTAATTTACAACAACCTGTTGAACTTCACTTGTTCCGCTGTTTGTGTCCCATTCAACTTTATATCCATTAATTGGGCTTGATTGTCCACCTTCATTGACTGGCTTAGTCCACGAAATATTGATTGCAGTAGCATTTATTGTAGCAGCTTGAACAACTGATGGACTATCAGCTACACGTGATGGTGACAATGTAGAGGGTGTACTATACATGGTATTACCATATACGGCACCGACACCGTTCCAAGCACTGACACGTACGTGGTAACGTGTGCTGGCATCCAAGTCTGAAATAATTTGAGTAAATGAAGAACGTCCATTCGCTTCAACAATAATTTGTCCTTTCTTTCCACTATCAAATGCTGGGAGAACACCAGGAACTGTTTCATCACAAATACATAATACAGAAGATCCCTCGAGCATAGATTGATCACATGTTATTGTTGGCTGATTACCCAATAATTCCATATAGACAATTGTCCAGCGGTGACCGTAGACATTATAAATTTCACGGTAGACATGAACCAAGCCAGTACCAGGAGACAAACTCTCTAACTCAGATTTTAAAGCTAAAGCAGAGACATTATATGGCATTTGATTAGTTGCTTGACCGTCGAAATCTAATGAAAATGTACCTTGTGTAGTGTTTGTTGCGGCAGTAATTGTTACAGTTTGTTGTTCAAATCCGTTTAAACCATTAACCGTTGTTATTACTTTCACAGCGGGATTAGTACCGGATAAAGTACCACCAGTTTCCGATGAAGAAAAAATTAAGTGGTTTACATCAGTCGAAACAGTCATCTCTGATACATCACCGAAATTTGAACGGAATGTTACAATCCATTCATGGCCCTTTCCAATGTAAGTTGGATCATTTTCACGACGTCGTACATCTACGACACCAACAGTTGGCAGTGATTCCAATGATTTTTTGACATCATCTGCACTTGAAAGACAAGATATATCACTTGTATACTCTGATTCAAATCCAATACGGAACGTACCAGTTAAATCATTAGAATCTGAATCAGTACGAATGACTTGAATTTCTTCTGTTGCGTAAAGCAATGAAGCTGAAGTAGCTGTTGCATCGTACCCAGTTTGATCTGCTGCATCATATTCAACTAAATATTTCGATACTGGTGCACCACCATCATCTGATGATTCATCAAATGTCACTTGAAGGGCAGTCTCATCAAAAGCAGCAATGTTAACCTTACTTGGTGGTGATGGTTGTGTTTTAGGTGTTTCAAAAAGAGGTGTCGGATAAGCAGCTTCTACACTGTAGCCAAAACTATTGTATGCATATACTCTTGCATAATATTTTGTACCTTTTGATAGGGATCCAATGATAAATGTACAAGGGCGACCAACGCAATCTCCAGTTGATGTATCAACAGTTAGCTCATGGTTTCCTAAAACTGAACCAGATAAACCACTATCAAAAGTGTTTGCTGTATCCCACTCAACACGATAGGTAGTAATGGTATCCCCACCATTACTTAATGGGTGATACCAGTAAATACGAAGACTTGTTGATGTATGTGTAGCAAGTTCTGATTGTAGTGGTTCTGATGGTTTTTGTTTTGGTGGTGTCAATGTCAATGGAACCGTATGTTGTGATGTTGCGAGACCTCTTTCATTATTCGTAGAAACACGTACGTAATATGGCACACCAGTTTTTAATCCTTTAATAACATATTCATGTGGTGTTGATTCATCAACTGATGGTACATATATATGTGATTCATAACCAACAGGTGTAGAACCTGGTACTGCTGTTCCTGTTTTTAAAGTGACGGCAGCACCAGTTGAACCTTCAAATGGTTTTCCGATGGTAATCGAGTTAGACGTCGAGGACAATACTTCATAAATGTCACGAACATGTGGTCCAATTTGAATAAATGTGTGACCACTTAGTTCTGTTGTCAGGTCATTAGTTGTTGTTAAAATATTACTACCTTGAGTAGCACCCGCTGTACCAGTTAGTGTGACGTCCATACCTCTTTTAGTTGTTGCAGATACAGATGGACTGAGTCCCGCTCCATCAATAACAAGACTCATTGGAAGAGGCCCAATATCACCGTTAAAAGTGATTCTCCACAAATACCCAAAATTACCACCACCAACAGCTGCTCTGGTCACTTGAGCATTTCTTAGAGTACTCAATCCTTCCAATGCAAGAGTCATATCATCAGCACTGATATCATGAGTAAGAATATCTGTTTCTTGTCCGTTATATTTTAATGTGAATGTACCATCAATGTTGTCAACGCTATGGTAAACTTGAACTTCTTGAATTTCATGACGTCCTGGTATTTCATACCATTCAATAGTATAATTCGAAACCGGGCTACCATGATCACTAACTGGTGGTGACCAAGCAACTCTCAATGATTGAACACTATCATATACACTGGTTGTATCATCAGCAGGAACAACTGTTACACCAACTTCACCAAAAGTCAATTGATCAGCACATTTTCTTGGTACAGAGTAATGTCTATTCAACCAGTCTGAGTGCATTGAATTTTCCATTGTATCTCTTGGTTTACCATACCCAACTTCATTTCTAGCACTAACACGAATGTATACGGTTGTACCCTTCGTCAAACCTGTTATAATGTATTCAAATCCTAAAGCAAGAGATGACGAATCAACAGATGATGGTGCAACTTCAGTTGATTTGTACTTAGATGTGTTAAAATCATGTGATAGATCCCATTCAATTTTATACATATCAATAGTACGACCATTTGATTTATGCCAGGTATCAGTTGTTGTTATGATAGGTGGTGCTTCCCAATATACTTTCATTGATGTCGAACTACCTGCTATTAATTGATGTGTAACACTACGAGGTAAATTGGGGACAGCTTTCGGTGTACCATCAACCGTTACAGAGGGAAGCCCGTAACCACGTGCATTAAAAGCTGTAACACGAACATGATACAATAAACCAGAACGAATGTTATCAATAGTGTATTGATATGCCAATGAGCCACTCACACCTGTTGCCACAGACACTGTGTCTAAACCAACACCAGTAACAAAACCACAACCTTCGTTTAAAATATCGAGAGCAGACTGCGTTTGAACATCTGTATCACATAAAGAAGTATAATTTGTCCCTGCTCTTGATTGCCATATATTACAATTAATTCCACTTGCACTACCAGAAGTAGACGAACATACGTGCATAACTGTTCCAGCACTCATTGCATTACTGTCAACTGAAATCGTTGGTTGTGGACCACTGGAAGATTCAAAAACAATAACCCAAACGCCAGTTGTGCATGGTTCATTGTATATATCATCAGTGTATGATGTTCCATTACATGTAACAGAAATGTCGCCAACATATGGCAATTTTTCAAGTGCAAGTTCAACTCTTTTTGGACTTTCATTCCATTTCAATTCACCAGTTTCAAAACCATGAATAGTAAGAGTGAAGACACCAGATGTGGCACCAACTTGCACAAGCGTTTGCATTTCTTTGGAACCAGTGACCAGCCACCATTCAACCATATATTTTTCAACATTGGAACCACCATCATTAGCAGGTGCTCTCCATGTGACATTAAGTGCCTTTTCTGTTTCAGTTAAGACAGTGACATTTAATGGTGGAGATGGGCGAATTGAAACAGGTTGAATTGAAAATGGTGAGCCACGAATCGCCTTTAGATCAGAAAACAAACGATTAGATGGAATTAACGATTGACGCTGGCTTTTACTACTCCAGTAAAGCCGTGCTACAGCTGGTCCTGTATTTTCACGGTATTCAATAGTGATAGGAATTAAACGCCCTCCTTTAACTTTTGTTGGTGTCATACCTTGGAAAATATTGTAGCCAACTGCATCATTATCATCGACTGTTTCATTAAATTTATCAATAATAACTTGACCATCAATCCATAATTTAGCACCGTCATTAGCATGGAATGTAAATGTATAAATTTCATCATATGCAGGTTGAACATAACCTCTCCATCTCACACTAATGTAATCAACACCTGTTGGAGTTATGAAAGTTTTCCATAGAAAATTAATTACAGGATCAACTCTTTGCATTGCAGATGAACTTCCATACAACCAACGATTGTTAAAATATTCAGCCTTTAATCCACCGCGAATTGCAACACCAACATCAACTGTGTACACACCTGCACGTGGTGTAACGTAGGTAACCTTGTATTGACCATGACTGAGATATTCAATATCACCACGACTAGTTTCTGGTCCATTTAAAGAGACTACAAAAGCATCTCCCTCTCTTCCGCTTTGTACACCTGTTGGGCAATAAGTATCAAGTTCACCACCACGCCAAGAATCAACCATAATAGTTGCAACATTAATACCACCAAGATCTCTGCTGTACAATAAGTGACCTTCACTGTATAATTCTGTTCTTGCGCCTTCTACAGCAACTAGATCAACGTACCATGTGTATCCACCGACACTTGATGGTCCTGTACGTGAAACAGTTGCAGTGTAAACAGATTCTAAATCTGTTTCAATAGCAGTACGAACACTAGCCTCAGTTGCATCGTGAGCAAGATTACGTGTAACTTCACTAAATGTTGCACCGTAGTAGAGGCGCCAAGAGCCACCAATAGTAGATCCAACCGCTGCTGTTGTTTCAATTTTTTGTACACGATGACGGTCACAATAGCTGACTACAGCTGATGGACTAAGACCACCATTTCTTGTCAACATTGTAGTATTTACAGTAAGGCGTGGTACATCACCAAGTCTAGTATCATAGGTAATGGAATAGGAGATGGTCGCATTGTCGCTAATTGATGTAATTCTTTCTACTGTAACAGATCCAAAAGAATCCAATGACTCAAGTGCACGTTCGAGTTGATATCTTGTTTGCATTCTAATATTGAAAGAAGCTTCATTGTATGGAACTTGTACAGATTGTTGTTTTTCATTTGAAACTAACGAAAAAGTTCCACCATCTGCTGTCAAAGTTACAATTTGCACTTCTTTAAGCGGACCACGTGGAACTGCATTTGCCCAAGCATCACGTGCTTGAATAGTAAACGATGAGATAGACTGACTAGTACCAGTTGATAATCCACCTCCCTTCGCAGTACAATGACCGGTACAAGTACCAAATTCACCATCTATGGCTGTAGTGTTTGATGGTTCAATTTGACTTGGTACAACAAGTACAGTGAATGGTGATCTACCATCAACACTAGAATCGCCAGTCGCCGCAGAGGTAGCACCATTGGCAATAATCGAAACTTCTGGCGTATCACCAACAACTGCATTGTTTTCTATTTTCATTGAGGGAAGATCGCCAATATTACGAATAAAATTTACATGCCCTTGACCATCTGTTTCATCCCAGCTAGTAAATGTAACCTTCCATTCAAAACCATATTCACTGATTTTTCTTGTGACAAAGACTGGTCCAACAGTATAAAGTGCTTCTAAAGCATTTTTAATTTGGACATCTGTGGAATCCCATGCCAATGGAGATGTAACATGATCATTGAATGCAACAGTAAAATCACCAGTTCGCGGTAAACCAGCACTTGCAAATTTAACTTTAATGATTTGAATTTCATGCGACAATGGTGCTGGTGATCCATGGTGTGTCGTTGTTTTACTTGTACGTATGTGAACACGTTTGCCAGCTTGTTTTTCAGTAATGAGAACTTGTGCATTTGGACCAAATAAGGTAGATGCATAATTTGCCGACAACAGTGGCACATCACCAACTGTATCAATAAATGTAATAGAATATTTGTAACCATAGCATGCATTTTGTTCACAAGTTGCTTTGTCTGGTGTTCGATCAACAGAAACGTTTCCTGTAATTGTATCCATTGATTCTAATGCAGCTTTGACATCTCCAGCTGTTGCATCCCAAGCAATCGATGCTGTTGTATTGGGTATACATGGATCAGCGATCGGTTCAGTGACACAACCCATTGACAAAGTGAAAGTACCTTGTCTATCATTTTCACCTGAAAAAGCAACTTCAACTTCTTGAATTTCAGCCTGTGTTTGCATGTTGATAGCTATGGTATACACACCAGCAACATATGGTGTATATTTTACCAAGTATGCACCATCACCATGGTAACGGACAAAACCTTTTACATGAATGGCATCTTTCGTTGCTGTAAACCTACGACGTGGAATGGCACCTACAAGTTCACCACTTGACCACGCATAAGTTGGAATTTCACCTGGTTGAAATACATCAACACTAAACACATCACGAGCCTGCGAATCTAAACGATCATTACCATGGATATCTTTTGCTTGAATGGTAAAAACTGCTTCTCTACCAGTTACGGCAGCGACAAGACCTTCACCAAGAGCTGTTGATGTGGATGGATTTGTATTATCAGGAACGACTGTAACAGTGAATGGTGAACCAGAGATAGGTTTTACGTCACTACCAAAAATTGTGTGTGAAACAGTCAATTTTGCACCATTTCCAGTAAGTTCAGTATCTACAAAATCAATAATTGGCTGTGGTCCAGTAAACCCTGTAAATGTTACAATCCAACTTCTTCCTTTATTGGCAACTTGGTAATTTACTTCATTACCATCTGTTACAGTAATGCTCCCAACTGGAATTGCTGGTAATTGCTCCAGCGCAGCTTTAACAGCAGCAGCTGATGCATTAAACCCAATTGATAATGTATTTTGTGTATTTGAATCAGTTGTGCCGAAACGTAGCATAAAGCTACCACCAAGGAGTGATGAAGAAGATGGATTACCAGATGTAATAACATTTGTAGTAATAGTTTGAACTGCTTTAATTTCTTTCAATTGAACATCTAGACGATAATCACCTCGTACAAATGGAGTAAAGGATACAGTATGTGTACCTGTACCTTCACCCAACTCATGTCTTGATCCTTTATACAAAGTCATGTTGGTATCTCTTGGTGCGTACCCGACCGTTTTTGTAGCCCATTCACATACTTGACAGTCAGCGCAAAATCTTTTCAAACTACCACAATCAGATGATGGTGCCATATTGCTACGTAAGTACATACCTTGTCCTTTAAAACGGCCGCTTGATGAATCTAATGGAATTTTAGTTCCAGTGAATTCAGTAGATGTATCATTATCAATTGTAAACGATTCATCACCAATATGAACAATATCACCTCTAACTAATTCGTTTAATGATATGGCATGAGTTAAGTTAATCATTCTGCTACCTTGATAAATTTCAACACATGATTCACACAATGTCAACCAACCATTGGGTACAACAGTAGCATTACGAATTTCATTATTACCACTATGAAATGCTACACCAACTCCACCATGACCGCCACTCCAGGTCAACGTAATAGGTGAACCATCTTGTGGAACTAAACCGTTCGACCAAACATTATTCGTTCTTCCTACAGCAGCCCAATCATTTGTACCTGTTAATTTAATTTCAAATATGTCAGAGCCACTATTGTAACGATTATTAAATCCAGTATCTTTTGCTTGAATAGTAAATTGTGATTCCCTTCCTGCAACACCCTTACTTAAGCCACGTATGACTGAATCAGTAGTCGATTTATAGGTAATTTCTGTTAAATGATCAGAAGCGTCTGTGGTTTTTGCATCAATAGCACCAGGGTAAATTAATACACGAATTGGACTACCATCAATATGACGAGCATGGTATAAATTTGTCTTGGGAACAATCTGTTTGTCAAATCCAGGACCACTCCAGTATAGGTGTATTTCTGCATCGCCGTGAAGTTCTAAGAATTCAATTTTAATCTTTGCTAATCCAGCTTTTAGCTGTTTCATTTCTTGTTGAACTTCAATTGAGCGTTCTTTCGTCGCGGTACCCCATACATCAATAATTTTAGTGCCACCAATTGTTACACGAAAACCATCATTACCACGCACGTAAAAAACGTAATTACCATCAGATGGAATATGAATGGATCCTTCCCATACAACAGAAAATTGATCTTTTGGATAAATGTTGAGACCTAAAGGTGATGTTTCACCCCAATCAAAATCAACAGTTGAATCAATACGTGTAAAATTACAATGCCTATCAGCATAACCATCTTCTTGCCGCTTTTGTGTTAGCAACGATGGATGTGAACCAACAACTGTATATGAATCAAGTGGACAATATGGAGCAGTTCCTGGACTTGGATTAGAAAAATCTTTGTTTTTGTAATAAGTTGCAAATAAACCACCAGAACTCATCCAATAAATATCTAATAAGTAATCACCTGCAACAACAGGCTCATATTGAACAGCATATCGTCCATTTGAATTAGGTAAAGTTTCATCTACAATAGTTGTAGTAATATGAACACTTTCCAAAGTGCCAGCTGCATGATTGTATTCTTTTGTAACACCAACTGATGCAAGTTGTCCACCACGGTAATCTGGTATTCCGGTTAATGTTGCTCTAAACGAAGCCATTTGTCCAGAATCTTGTAGATTAGGTGCACCATCTAATTCATTCAAGAATCGATCACGTGCTTGAATAACAAAAGTTTCACTAACACCTTCCATTGCAAATGGGCGAGCAGTATGTGTTGAATGTGGTCCACTTGTAATTGCTGCGATAACGTTTACACCATTTGATACATCAGTTTCAATATCACGATTTTGAATTGTAATTTTCAAATCATAATGACCTTTTACTTCTGGTACATACTGAATGTCATATTGTCCAGATAAACCACCTCTGTAAGCAACAGTTACGCCGCCTTTAACAATTTCAATAATTTTAATGGCATCACCTGTTGATGTATACATGGACGTTAATAACGACGAATCAGCTACAATTTCTTCTGCATCACCAAATGAGGCAGGCATCGAAAAAGTTATTGGCATTGCATTATCACTTGCACATGCTGTTGATTGAAAATTATGATATTCTACAGATATTTCACCTAATGTATTATTTGTATGTTTCAATGCCTGCACCACTTCAGCAGCATTTGCATTCCACTGGATAGGATTTGTAGTTTGACCACCAAATGTCAAAGTAAACGTACCAGCACTGGCTGTACAGGTTAAAGTTTGTTTTTCATACATTGACAATTTATAATTAGTACGTGTTGTATGTGTTAATAATACAGTAATATTTTTAAAATCATTTTCATCTTCGCGTGAATTACCAGTTGAACCTAACAACACACGATTGACATGTAATGTTGGCTTTCTTTGTCTCGAATGTTCTGTACACAACAAGCCACTGTCATCTGTTGAAAACAATGGTAATGGACCTACATTTGTAGGATCACCACCAGCGACAGTATACCTTTGTTGATCAAATCTAATTGTCCATATATTTTGCACACCACGATTATAAACATCCATACCATATGCACTAGATGTAACTGTTACCTTACCAATAGTCGATAATGCTTCTAATTCAGACTTGACTTCAATTGCAGTTGCATCATGTTGCAATGGTTTTGTTGTTTGACCTCTGAAACTTATTGTAAATGTACCCCAAAGTGGATGAATTCCATCAACAACACTTGAAACTACGGCACTTGCTGGATTTACACCATTCAATAATGTTGTAAAATCAGTGATTACTAATAAAGGAAGATCACCAGTTCTTGAATCAAAAGTTACGTATATTTTTTGATTGTTGCAGACAGTTAATCCAGAGCTAGTAACAGAGACAACTCCTATAGTACTTACAGATTCTAAAGTAGTTTTAAAATCAGCCAATGTTGCACTGAATTGTACCGATGCTGCTGTCTTTTCACCTCGAAATTGAACTTTAAACGAACCTGCATCAGCGTCACAAACAAATATTTGAATCTCTTTTCTGCTGGGTGCTTGACCTTTAATTGATTCAGTCAATGTTGTTGTAGACATAGGGGTTGCAGGATTGTAAAATAAAATAGCTGGGACATCATCATAATTATCAGTGAAAGTAATTCGCATAACATTGTTGGCATTACAGAATGAATCTCCAGCTTCAGAATATGAAACATCAACTGTACCTACAGTAGGAAGATTCTCTAAAGCTGCCTTGACAGCAGCAACAGTAGAAGTTTGAGTTAAAGTAGTTGTTCCCTCACCACGAAAGGACAACGCCCAATTACTGGTTCCGCCAGGACATTGAAACATTTGAACTTCACGTATTGTATCAACAGTGATTGCGCTAGTCACAATTGATTGCTCTTCATAAGCTCTGGTGTCTTTAGCTTGTAAAATAAATTTAAATGGATCTCCAGCAACACCACCAGTCAATCCACTCCCAACAGCAGTACTTGTTTCTGGATGTACTTCCCCATCATGAACAGTTAAAGAAAATGGTGAACCATGAATATGTACATTTTCAAAACCAGATGTCACTTCAATTTTGTACTCACCCTTTGTCCATGCAGTATATACAACAGGATACGCTCCAACTGATGCACGCGTTGAAACAGAAGCTGTGCCACCACCAATATTAGTACCACCTAATAAAACTTTTGTTGGGTGCCACAGATCTAAATGTGAAGTAAACACAACACGGTAAATAAAACCATCTGTACGATCAATTCTTTCAACAGTACAAGTACGAACGTTTGGCCAATATAACTCTTCAATTGCAGTATCAACATGAGAGGCTAATGCTGTAACAGGGATTTTTTCAGTTGTACGGTCACCATAGGTTATTGTAAAAGTACCAGTTAAACTTCCTATATTATTTGACGCCGAAGTAAAATCAAAATCATGTACGGCTGTAGAAGTTATGTATCTTGTATCACCTGGACCTATAAGTGTTACAAGGAAAGCGTCATCAGCACCAGTACCTGTACCAAGTAAAGCCGGTGTACGTGTGCCACGACGGTCATTGGAAAAGGCATCTTTTGCATGAACTGTGAATGTATTGAAAATATTTGCCACACAATTAGCAAGACCAGGACCAGTAGCTGTACTTGAAGGAGGATGTAGTAAACCCATAGCAATTTGTGGAATTGGAACCGATGGTGAAGCACCAACAATAGTTGAAATTCTTCCATCAAACGATTGTTGACTCCACGCAGTTTTATCAGCTCCAACAGCAGTAGATAATATTTGAAGGCCATCATACAAAATACGTAAATCATAGCTACCTTGAATGGTGGCAGTGTAAGTAACCAAATATCTTCCGCTTCCATCATCCATATCTTTAACAACACCTTTAAATGTAATTGGATATATTGTGGTAGTATTTGGTCCAACTGGTATAGATGCTGTTCTCAAATCTACTAACACTTCAAATCTAGAGGCTTCGCCACCACTTGATCTATTATTATTGTAGGCATCTCTTGCTTGGATCCAAAATTCCGCAACATCACCTGCAACTGCATCAGTTAAACCTAAGCCATAGGCAACAGAAGTTTCATGGGTTGTCAAACCTGGTACAACTAAACGACGCCACGGACTACATTTTGATTCACGGCCATTCGAACAGTATATATCTGTACCACCAATAGTTACAGAAATATCATGATAGCCAGAGTCAGATGGAATATATTCAACAGAATATTGACCACCACCTATGTATTGTGGTGTAATTGATTGTTCAGTACCATGTGAAGATTTTATCAAAACAATGAAACTATCACCACCATCAAGTTCATCTGAATCACTATCTCTTCCAGCACTCGTTTTATTCATACCAACAGCATCTCGTGCTTGAATAGTAAATTTAGCTGGAATACCAACAACGGGGTCAACTAACCCAGGACCATATGCAGTTGTGTGCGGATAGTCAGCAGCGCCAGATATGACATCAGTTAAAAATGGCGAACCAACAATGTGTGACGCAGTATATAATTGATTCATTGATATTATTTGTTTTGTAACAGTGAATGATTTCCATTTCAATGAAACAAATGCATTACCTCTTTCCTCACGGTAATCCAAACGTATATCATGGTACACTCCTTCTATTAATCTTAATGTAACTCTACCCTCCTCTGGTCCGTTTGGTTGTTCCCATAAATCTAGTACTAAAACGTGATCAATGTATAAACGTGCACCGTCATCTGCATGTAAATACAATGTATAATCTTCAGTTGTTTTAGGTTTGATTTTACCCATCCAACGTATACTAACATAATCACGTGCATATTGTGTTAGCATATCACTTCCCCAATTAAAATTAATACCAGGATCAACTCGCAGTATTGTTGGTTGTCCCATGAACCATTGATTGTCGTAGTACATTGCTGTTAATCCTCCTTGATTCAACTGTCTTACAGACATTTGATAGGCATCTGTTTTTTCTGGATAATACGAACCAGTGTAGGATGGCAAACCAGCAACTTTTTCTTCATTTGCTAATGTTGGCAGTGATCCAGTCATTGACTGCGAATTACCATCTTGTATTGTAGATGTTGTAATTCCAGCATTTGTACCTGTTAAACCATGACCATTGCTAACCATTAGTGGCAAGTTACCTCTTTCCGTACGAAAGTAGATATCCCAGCGGTATCTTCCATCACCTAATGGACCAAAACGATAGACATCTACTGTTCCTACGGATGAAATTGCTTCAAATGCAGCTTTAACTGTCGCAGCAGAAGAATCAAATGGGATAGGATTAGTTGTGTGACCACCAAAAGTCAAAGTAAATGTACCACCTAAAGGTGTTGGGATACCACCAGATGTTTGAATAACCTGAATTTCTTGTGCTAATGCTTCAGCTTTCATCATTGGTAAATTACCCAAGTTAGATAAGAAAGTTATAGTCCATCGATGTCCATTGCCTAGATCTTCGCGCATGACATCTACTTCACCAATTGAGGAAATACCCTCCAAAGCAGTTTTCATACCTAGAGCGGAAATATCAAAATCTAATGATGGAGTTGTTACCCAACTACCACTACCCATAGATACAATAAATGTTCCACCCAATGGGGAACTTCCATCTCTTTTACCAAATATTTTGCTGATTGTTGATCCCGTTAATTGATCAGTTGCAATATTTAAATTAGGTACATTACCGACTGGATCAATAAATTCAATTATAAAAGCAGCACTCGATGTACCAGATGCTGCAGACAATGCTTGTTTTGTAACAATTACATCATTTATTAACACACCTTGTTGTGCTTCCACGACAGTACAAGATGGTGTAGAACCAGTCAAAGAACCTACATAATTTGGTACCATAAGTGGTAAATTTCCAAGATTTGTGACAAAAGTTACAGTCCATGCATATACATTATTTCCAGGTTGCTTTGTTCTGGATACATCAACTGTCTGTACGTTGTGAAGTTGCTCAAGTGCTGCTTTAACAGTAGTTGCAGCACTATCAAAACGCAGTGCACCAGTTGTGTATCCTTGAAACGTTAATGTAAACTCACCATTTAGCGGAACTGGATTACCACCAAACGTTTCAATAACTTGTATTTCTAATTGTATTGCAGCTAAATTTTCAATAGCAGATTCAACCTGTGGTGCAGTAGATGTTACAGCAATGTATGTCATTGGTGTGTTACCAAACGCGATACCAACATTACCAGAGACTGTTTGTCCCGCTGTACATGTAATGGTTAATTCTTGTTGTTCACGTTCAAAGTGTGCTGCTGCACTTGTCGTAATTGTTTGAACTTCAGTAACACCTTTTTGTACTTCTTCAGCTACTGAGATCGAACCGCCAGTACTGCCAACAATTGAGATTGATTCAGGTGATAATGCTGGTAAATCACCCAACAAAGATGTAAAAGTAATTATCCATTCATATTCACCACGTGCACCACCATTTAAATCGTTTCTAGAAACATCAACTCTTAAATAATCACGCATTGATTCAATTGCTAATTTCATATCAACTGCACTTGCATCACAATTAATGTTATCTGTTATAAGACGACTACCACCAACACGATTCTTTTGTGTGGATCTTAAATCTAAAATTAATTTAAATGTTGAAGTTGTTGGTATGCTGTTACCAACACCAATTTTTGTACTAACTTTTTGTATTTCATATCTTACTGGATTGTATGTAGCAACACCTTGATCTTGAATCCATGTGTGAGTACCATCATCGGCCTGTTTAATTGTATTGGCTGAATCCCATAATTCTGTAAAAAAAATATCTTTACCAGCAAAACCATCAGCAGATTGAATGTCTTTGACAACATTACCAGTAGCTTTCTTTGGTTCAATAATAAATTCGTTTGCGGCACCACGAACAAATTCAACAATGGAAGTGGAAATTGTACCAACTGAAGTTGTTAATGTATTTGTCCATAACGGATCAATTTCTAACATTTCCATATTACCACGGTTACCAACAAATGTAATCGACCATGAATGATTACTATTTGTCTCAACAGATGGACTTACTTTTGTAACAAATACAGATCCCAACGTGCTTTTAAGATCTTCATTTGCATTACCACTTTTCCACAAACTCGGCCCTGCAGCAATTGTAATTCCTTCTAATCGTTCTTGCATTTCCTCTGGTGTTGCTAATGCAGATATTGAACTTGTCCATGCACCACTTGCACCTACTCGAAGCCGAAAGGTACCAGCTAAATCAGGACCACCAACAGCAATATTCACTATTTGAATTTCATGAACATATCCTGTAGTACCAAGCGCCAACGCGGTACCAGAAGCTGTTGTGTGTGATGGAGATGCTCCTTCTCTTGCTATAACGGTAATGGACGGGAGTGAAGATATACCTTCACCAACAGCATTGATTGCAACAACTTTGAACGAATAAGTCCCATCTGGTACAATATTATTAATAAAATCAAATTCACGAATGGAAGGCGCACTGCTACCATCCCATGCAAGTAATGCCGCACTTCCTGAGACTGTCTGTTTAACCTTACATTCTGCATTATTGTTGCTGATATAACCATAAATACCTGGTCTAGAAAGACGGCCAGACGTAGTTGTTAACATTGGTATATCGCCAACTTCTGTGTGAAATGTAACAATCCAACTTTTTGAGGCTACGTTTGTCGGTGTTCCATCTGATACTGTAACATCACCAATTGTTTTTAAATTTTCTAAACTATATTCTAAGTCTCTTGAACTAATATTCCAAATCATATGTGGAGTTTGTTCACCGCGAAAGCTTAATGTAAAATCTGCCGGTGCTTCATCGTAACCTAATGGTGCTACACCACGTTCTTTTTCTGTGATAACAACAGTAGCTGTTCCATCATTAGGTAGCAATGTACCAGCAGTAAATGATTCAATTAATTCAATATTTCCTAAATCAGATGTAAATGTAATATCAAATGTAGATCCACCAACAAGAACAACATCGACAACACCAACTGTAGTCAATGCATTCAATGCATCTTCGATATTTTGTGCATTTGAATTGTACTGCAGTGCAACAGTTGCTTCATTTCTCCATGACAGCATGTATGTACCTGATGTAGCACCCGTTATGGTTAATGTTTGAACTTCACTTTTTTCGTCATCAACAAATATTTCAACTGTTTGAATTTCTTCTGATATTGGATTTGGATTTGTTGCAGTTATTAAACCAGCCCCAGGAAATGCATACACTTTGTATCCAGTAATTGGGCTCCCACTTTCGTGGACAAAGTTTGAATTAGGTGCATCCCAAGCAATTGATATTTTTGATCCACTAACATCTGTAATTACTGGCTTTGGTGTTGCAAATGGTAAATTGGCAGCTAAGACAGTTCTCGCTGCTGATGGTGCACTTCTTCCTGCAATGTTTTTAGCAGCTAATTTAAATCGATATGCACGACCTTCAATAACGTTTGATTCTGTGTGACGCAAGGCACCCGGTGCAAGTTCAGTTACGTATACTGTACCCAATGTCATTGAAGTGCTATCAACATGTATTATTTCAATATTACCCGGGTGACCATCACCAAATGCCACTGTGTATGTTTTGGCATTTGTTTTGGCTACATCAGATGATAAATGCATGGCGACATAAATTTCACCACCAAATGCAGTTTGAAGGATTGTTTTTACGTCCGCTGCTGTAGCTGTTACTGGAATATCAGTAGTTTCCTGCGTATCACTGTTCATTTCATCGCCCCTCTTGAGTTTTAATTTAAAACTGCCACCAACTGTACATGCACCAGTACAGTCAGTTGTAATTGTAACAATTTCAGGTGCACCCACACCTTTTATTTCACGAGTTACAGTACCGGCAACACCATCCAATCTTAATTTGTGAGCAGCACCTTGTACGTATAAAGTTACAATAGCATCACCACTTGCCACTATGACAGTTGCAGCATGAATTTTAGAAAGAGAATTCAATGCAATTTCAATATTTGGTCCCAATGAACTAGGATTAATTAATCCTGTTGTTTCATCATCATATATTAATCGAAACGATCCACTAGCACCAAAATTAATACGTTGTTGCTCAAGTGTACCACTCACACGATCATCCGTCCAACTATTTGATTGGCCGTCATTAATAAGAATATTGTAACCAGTAATTGGCGAACCACCATTATCAAGTGGTGGTTCCCAGCGAATAACTACTTGTGCATCTCCCGAACGAAAAGTTGCAGATGAACTTGTAGCACGAGATGGTGGTGTATTAACAGTTGTTCTACTATCTCGTAGTGGTGGTGATGGCGGTAATGGTGAACTTACAGCTCTTGCTAAGAATCTCGATTCCTTTGACATCAATGATTGACCAATAGCATTGATTGATTGAACTTTAAAACGATATTTATCATTTGCTACCATTGTACTAACTTTAGTATCTGTATTGAATTGTTTTGTGTATTCATTACCAGTACCATCAAAGATCATATAATAATCACCACCAGCTCCATTATCCATGTACAAACGATAACCTGTGACAGGACTGCCACCGTTTTCTGTTGGGTGTTCCCAGCCAACAGTAATGGAAGGGGTTCCAGTAATTGGTGATTTATCAGTGGAACGAATTAAGATAGGTGGGGCTGGAGTACCTGGTGTTTGATCGGTTGGGATGGCAAACAAATTTGGTGGCACCTGTCTTGATCCAAATGCACAGCATCCAGGACAGACATATGGACATTGATTTCTAGCAGAGACACGAACATAGTAGCGTTGTCCAGTGTGCAGGCGTTCAATATCATAGTAGTGTGGTGGCCCGCTTGTTAAATCAGAAACAGTTTGACTTGTTCCTTGAGTACCATTCAAAATTGTATCAACAACAACAGATGGACTTGGGTTACCACCTAATAATCCACTGACATCACCAACAAGTTGTCTAATATTACCATAATTACATATATTTTTTTCGCTTTCTAAACCTACTGTCTTACACCCATTAAAGGTAATTTTCCATGTAAAACCATCAGTATCTACTAGACGAGTTACAGAGACACGTCCCATATTTGGTAATAATTCCAATGCACTTTTTACAGCAGCTGCCGGTGCATCGCTACGAATTAAATCTGTTTGTTTTTGGTTGGCTCCAGTATCATCGTATGTCAAACGGAACGTACCACTTAATGGTGCAGAACCAATAGTGGTAGTTATAACAGCAACATTTGCACCACTTCCAGATAATGTACCACTGAAATGTGGAATTAAATCTGCCACAACACCTGAACCTGCTGGCATACTACCTGGATTTGCTGTAAATGTTACTGTCCATGTATAACCATCTTCTGGTGTTGGCACACCTCTAACAACTGTAACTGTACCAATATTTGGCAAAGCTTCTAAACTTGATTTCATAGTTGTGCCAGATGCGTCATAGGGAATTGGGGAAGTATAATGTTGTAATAATTCTAATCGAAAGTTACCACGCAATGCATTACCATCACGAGAGGCAGCACTACAGGGTGAAACATTACTAGCACCAGCACAAACATGAACCTTTGCATCATTGCCACGTAAATTTTGTCCAAACGCAACTAATGAAGGAACATTTCCACCAACAGATTGTGCAGTAAAAGTTATGCTATAAGAGTATCCTCCAGCTGCATTGGCAGAAACACTACGACCTACAGTAACAGCACCAGCTTCAATACCTTGAAGTGCCAACAAAGCATCACGTACTTCGGTATCTGTTGCAGCAGCAGATATGTCAACTGTACGCTCACCTTCGTATGTTAAGGCAAATGTACCAGTAATCATTGCATTGCCTGCTTGATGTGTACCGATGGTAACAATTTTTCTTCCACCCAACAATGTAACATCAGAAATAAGTTCAGGCATATCACCAGAATAAATTGGAGAACTAACAAATTCAATATGAAATGGTTGTGGTGTATCAGCATGACAGATAGTTGTTTGTCCATTAGGATCAGTCACAGTCACAGAGGTCAAAACAGTTGCACCCAAACCATTGAGAATAGCACTTTGTACTTGACTGGTAGTAGCATCGAATCCAATTGGTTCAGATTGACGTCCTCCAAATAACAAACGAAATGAACCTTGGTTTGCTGCACATGTTACAGTTTGAATTTCATTTACATCTGCGCCAGAACCTGTACCTTCCAAACGAATAACTTGAACTTCATCTTGATCTGCAGCCGAACTAGTAATTACTTGAACATGTTGTCGTACAGGTGCAAGTACACGAACAACTTGTATTTCATCAACAAGTGCTTCTGTATGCCATTCAACACGATATTGGTCAACTGGACTTCCACCATTGCGTAAAGGGGATGAAAAACCTACTCTTAATGTGGTACCATCAATAACAGTCAGACCAACGTCAGTTGGTGCAGTTGGTGGTAATACAATTGGTTTCAAACCAGCAGGAGTAGAGAGTGAATAATCACTACGACCAATTGCATTCATAGCAGACACTCGTACAAAATAAGATACACCTTGTTTCAGTCCTTGAATCGTGTGCTGAAGCGAAGTTAAATCAGTAATTGTTTTAGATCCTAAAGGTAAACCATCTGAACCTTGATTAAATTGTGGTGGTTTACCTTGAACTATATTTGTTACTTTTGCTGTTGGTGCTGTGCCAAGCAAAGCTTTGTAATCAACAATCATATTTTTACGATTACCAAGTTCAGTTAAAAATGTGATAGACCATACATATCCAAAATTTTCATCGACATCTGATCGAATAACATCAACAGTACCAATAGATGTTAATGCTTCTAATGCAGATTTCAATTTAATTGCTGGAATGTCATATGGTAAATATCCAGTTTTTTGACCATCAAATTCAACAGTGTACATACCACTAAGCTTTGATGACGTACCACCAATAACTTGGGAAGCAACAATAGAAGCAGTACCTGTAGGTGCATCTGTTAAATCAACATCATTAGCAACAATTACTGGTAAAGTTCCAGCATTTGTTTCAAATGTAATTGTCCATGTACGTACTGGATGCTCACCAGGATATTCAATTGAATCTACACAAGTTGTTTCAACTCTTCCAATACTTGATAAAGCTTCTAACTTATGTTTAACATCATGAGCACCTTGGGCAGCAGAAGTGACATTCATACCAGCATAAACAGCCATGGTAGTTTGAACACCAAAAGTCATCGTAAAAGTACCGTTAGCTACATCAGTAGCTACAATTTTCTGAATTGTTCGAAGTGTACCTTTTCTTGTTTCAATTACATTAGCAACCACTGTGTCACCTGTAAGGGAACCAGTGGTCACCGTCAAATCTGGCATGTCGCCTACTTTCGGTCCAATGAAAGAAACAGTCCATGTATAACCTTTTTGAGGATCGGGTTCAGTTGTTCTAGAAACAGCAACATTGCCGATAAATGATCCGATTGCACTTTCAAGCGCATATTTTAATCCACTACCTGATACATCGAAGGGAACAGTAGCTACTGTAGCACCACAGGTTGTACATCCAATAATTAAATTTCCACCAATTTCATTACCATTAATAGAGGTAATGGTAGGAATTTGTGACGTACCGACACAATTTCCTGTGTTAGCACCTTTGGTACATACAGTAACATTAGAATTGATACCGTTTAAATGCTCTGGATTTGCAACCATGTCAGGGACAATACCAGTATTCATATCATCCATAAATGTAACAGTCCATGCAAAACCGCCTTGGTAATCAGGACCAGTACGAGTGACGGCAAGCACACCTACATTAGGCAAAGCTTCTAAACTTTGTTGAAGTACGCTTGCACTAGCGTCGTGACGAATAGCTTGTGTTAGCGCATTGTCTAAACTTAATGTAAAGGTACCTGAAATAATGTTGCCATCACGTTCAGTTTCAATTTCAACATCAGCACCTGTACCACTTAAGGCACTGTAGCCTAATTTTAGTTGTGGTATATTACCTTCGTTGACACCGATACCAATGAACTCGACCGTCCACGAAAATCCATCAGTGTGAGCAGGATTGACAGTACGCTCAACATTTACAGTTCCTATGTTTTGCATTGCTTCTAAAATTTCTTGCATTGAATGACCGTTTGTTGATGCAGTCGCTTTTGGAGGTGCATCGGCCATAATTGGTGCTGAAGTTTCAACAGTACCACTGGTACTAGTTGTATCAAAGACTAAAGTGAACCAACCACCAACTTTGTTGTTGGTTGCGGCTGTAGTACGAATAATTTGTTTTTCACGTACATTATTAGCAGATGTTGTTCGAACTACTTGAACTTCGTCACGATGTAAAGCAGAAGTTGTAATTGTTTGAATTTCATTTGGGCCAATGTTTGTAGTTGTTGTAATCGTCTGCACTTCTGGAACACCAGGTTCAGTATCCCATTCCATTGTATACGACGTAATGGATGCACCACCATCAAATGTTGGTGGTGCAAAACTAACACTTTGTTCCGTATTGGAGTAAATTTCAGAAATTACAGATGTTGGTGAAGACGGGGCACTGAGTCCAGTATTCGATGCTGCATTTACATAATTGTTAAATAATCCTGCACCACACAGAGTTATTAGCAACAAATAATTACAGTTTATCATTTTACCAAGTATAATTTGTAGTAATTTCTTTCGCCTTTTAGTTATTCAACCGATTACTATCTCACCTTAATTGAATCAAAATATCTTTTTT
>Ga0115099_10294948_pt1 | contig 22849 bp, 1 predicted proteins | sample MBTome_FD_89017 | JGI IMG/M metagenome (GOLD analysis project Ga0115099, IMG submission 89017) | Marine eukaryotic communities from Pacific Ocean to study complex ecological interactions - MBTS_20Mar14_M2_3um Metatranscriptome... | ecosystem: Environmental > Aquatic > Marine > Oceanic | place... | reverse complement strand
CTGTTGCCAACATCACCAGTTGTGCAACTTACAAGCAAACACACGCAAACACACACACACACACTTTTCTTACAACGACAGGGATAGAGAGCTATAGTCTTTTATTTGAATCCTTCTGTTTTAGTAATTCTACATATCTAATCACAACAAATATAATAACATCATGGGTTGGTGGTCACTAGGTCTAGAAGAAGATGAACAAGGGCAGGTGCCCCCTCCTCCTCCTTCACGCGCTGGAGGCAGAGGTGCAGCTCGCGGAGGTGCAGGACGAGTCCCAGGAAGAGCCCCCATGGGCCGAGGAAGAGGTCGTGGAGCCGTTGCTTCAGCTGAAGCCCCGAAGAAGTCTCGTTCTGGTTCTCCCAAGAGAAGCAAGAAGGACAAGAAAGCCAAGACTACTAAGACCAAGGTTGTCGGCCTTCCAGAGGAGGATGTTCCTTCTCTCTTCACCAGTATCGGCCGCATGATGAATACTACTGCTGCTGCAGGAGATGAATCCACTGTTGGAACTGCCAAGTATGCCAGTCCTTTCGGAGCACCCGTCAAATCTGCAACCAACGCCACTGAGGCTCAGCGTCGCGCCAACGAGATGGCCAACGCCATGGCATGGCTTACTAACCCTTCCGCTGCTGCTGAGGAAGCTGCGATTTCTTCTTCCGACGATGAGCTGTTTAGCGGTTCGGACAACTGGTGGGAGAGCGACGAGAATCTTAGCTCTGGAACCGATGATGTCTCTATCTTCTCGAACCAAACTGAGTTCAAGACTGAAGAAATGCCTGATCTCATGGCTCTTTTGAGAGAAAGACAGGGCGAGGGTGATTCCAAGAGTGATTCCAAGAAGAGGGAAAAGTCCAGGAAAAAGTCTTCTTCCAAGGCTGTTGGAACAGAGGAAGCTGAAGAACGCTCCAGGAAGATCGAGAATACTCTCAAGTGGTGGAAAGAAAGCGGGGTAACCGCTGGGGAAGCCAAGGGAAAACGGGTTTCGGATGTCGAGTCGATGGATATTGTCATGGACTGGTGGTCTACTCACCAAGACTACAAGCCTCCTTCTCACAAGAAGTATAACAAGGACAACAAGAAGGCAATCAAGGTTAAGAGATCCCTTCAAAAGTATCATGGCGGTGAGAAGCTTGAAGCCGAGAAAAAGGCCAAGGAGCTTGCAGAATCTGTCGCATGGTGGCAAAATCAAGGACAGACTCATGTCGAAGAGGCCAAGGATTTTGAGTACAACCAAGGTACTTTCAAGAAGGTCAACGCTCTCTTTGGACAATGGAGGCTCAAGGGAACTCCAATGACCGAGTTGGAGAGATACGACCCTCGGGATGACCCCAAGGATGCCGAGCAAAGAGCCAAGGACTTGCAAAGTTCTCTTGGCTTGGTCTTGAGTGGCGCCTTTGATAAGAACCATCCTCTCTACAACTCTGCAACTATCAACAAGTTGAAGGATGTTTTCGCCGACTGGAAGTTCAACGAGGACAACAGTGCCAAGGAAATTGAAGATACCCTTAGCTGGTGGAAGAAGTATGCCAAGACTTATGATCCTCTTAATGCAACTGATGAAGAGGAGGAAATGTACCTCAAGGCCAAGAGAATGGCGGCCATCTTCGGACTCAAGGAGGGCGATGCTTTGGATAGCCGCAACAAGGAGATGCAAAAGGCTCTTTCTCTTTGGGCCAAGTACAAGGATACTCCTTCTGACGAACTTGATGAACACACTGCTGCGCAAATGAAAAAGGTCAAGGATGCCCTGCTTCAGGTCAAGCGCGACGGACTCAACATGGACGACATGAAGTACATGGCCAAAGAGATGAACGAAGTTTTGAAGTGGTACTCCAAAGATGGGTGCAAGATTGAGGACCTGAGCAAGGTCAACAAGACTTACAACGCCAGGTTCATGAAGGCTAAAGGTTTGTTAAGTCTCTGGGGAATGAAGGTTGATCCAACTCCAGAACAGCTCAAGGAAATCGCCGAGTCTCTCATCCATTTGCGTCGCAATGGTTACAAGCAAGAAATCTTTGATAAGTACGACGGAGAAGAAGGCGCCAGGTTCAAGAGATTGCAAGAAGCTATGGTTGATTGGCGTCTCAAGGGAGCCGAGTCTGATAGTATCACTGCTGACGAAGGTGAAGCTCTTGCCCATGAAATCGAGACTGCTCTTGACTGGTGGATCAAGAACGGCGAAGACTTTGATGTGAAGACTGCCAACGTTGAAGATGTTGCCATGGCAGAAAAGGTCAAGAAGTTCTTGGATACCTGGAAGCCTCGCGAGAGCGATGAGGTCTTCACCTGGAAGCGATCCAAGAAGCCATCCAAGGAAGTCAAGGAAGCCTTTGAAATTTTCCGTGACGGTGGAAAGCATTTTGACGTTGCCAGTATGAAGATCAAGCCTAAGGAACGCGAAACTCTGCTTAAGCTCAAGGAAGCCATGTTGGAGTGGCGTCGAAACAACGCCACCAACATCTCCGAAGCTGAGTCCGAGCAAACTGTCAAGGAAATGATTAACGCCATGAACTGGTGGAAGAAAAAGGGCAAGGATTACGATGCCTCCGGAGAGCGCGAGGAAGTTGCCCCTGCCATGATTCGTCACGCCAAGGTTTCCAATGCTCTTGAGGAATTCCACAAGGATCTTGGTAACCCCGAGGTTGAGTTCATGCATTTGTCTAAGAGAGAGCAGAACAAGGTTGCCAAGGAGCTTGATGAATCCATGACTTGGTGGAAGAGAAACGGCAAGAAGGTCGACACCAAGGAAGCAGAAAAAGACGCTGAGATGTTCGAGAAGGCTGAACGCTTGGGCCAACACTGGCAAAAGCAAACGACGACTCGCAAGGAACGCGAAGAAGCTTCTGACGAGATCGTTGGTCTTGTCCACTGGATGAGAAAGAAGAACAAGTCCTTTGATTTCGATTCTGTTGACGACAGCAGATCTGAGATGCTCCAAGGTCTTTTCCAGCATTGGGCCGCGAACAAGGAGAGGAACCCCAAAGCTGTTGCAAGAGACATCGAGGATGCCATTGCTTGGTGGAGAGGAAAGGACTTTTCCACTGACACCAACAGCGCTATCCCTTCGGACAACACTAAGAGCGAGAATCTCATTGGTTTGGTTCAAAAGTTTGTTGAGATCAACCAGGACGAAGACTTGTCAGCTGGCAAGTTGGACTGGTTCCGCAAGGAGATTTTCCAGGAAATGGCTGATAGTCTTGATACGTTCCAGAACGAAAAGCCCAATTTCAAAAAAGCAGCTTTGGCCCCTAAAGCTCTCACTGACGAGCAGAAGAGAGCCCAGGAGATGGCTAGTGCTCTCGATTGGCTTCGAAACAACGATGCTGATCTCGATATTGATGATGAGATGTCTGTTGCTTTGTCTGTTGCTACCTTCAAGAAAATCGATGCCCTCATGCCCAAGTCTGGCGAAGCTGATGGTCCTACTACCATGGGGAGCGCTCTCGACTGGCTTCGTGGTCAAGCCGATGTTGATGATGAGACTGTTTCCAGCTTCAAGAAGATTGACAATGTCCTCAACAGTAGTGGTGCATCAGCTACTATCCAAGAAGGTGGGTTTTCTGGTGCCTTGGACTGGTTGAGGCAGAGACAAGAAGAAAAGGCTGCAGGTGCATCTAGGGACGTTTCGGATGACGAAGCCAGCGCAAATGTTGAACAAGTCGGCGTCACTGCCAAACACAAGAGTGAAGAAGAGAAAAGAGCCGAGCAAATGTCTAGTGCTCTTGACTGGCTTCGAAGCAACGACGCTACTGATATCGATGGAATGTCCTCCTTGGGAAGTGGCTTCAGCTATGGTTCTGCAGCTTTCTCCAATGTCAAGCCTGGCGCTGATGGTACAGTTCCCAGCGCTCTTGATTGGCTTCGAGGACAACAAAGCACGAAGGTTGCTGATGTGAAGCCGAAGTATGATCAGGACGATGCCGAGAGTGAGAAGTTTGAGTCTGTTGTCAATGCACCAGCTACTGAAGAACAGAAGCGTGCTAACGAAATGAACGATGCGCTTGCCTGGTTGCGTCAAAACGAAGTTGCCGTCGATGATGTTGATAGTCTTCCAAGCACTGGTTTGAGCACTGGTATTGGTGCCGATGCTATGAAAAATGCTTCCGAGATGCAAAATGCTCTAAGTTGGCTTCGTGACGAAAGCCCCGGAGATGCCGAAGGCGACGATAATGAAGATGAATTCTCTGGTGTCGGCGGAACTGGCGTTCGACCCTTGTCCGCGGAAGAGAAGAGGGCACAAGAAATGTCCGGTGCTTTGGATTGGATGCGCGACACCGCAGTTGGCTACGAAGACGAAGATATCCCTGACTTCACTGCCATCGATACTGAAGGTGTTGATGACGTTTCTATCAAGAGAGACCGTGCGCTTGAGGGCAAAGATATTAGTGACCTCGAAGGCAGTGAGTTTGCCTCCCTCTCTGCAATGCCTAAGTCTGCTGAAGAGCGAAATGCCGACGAGATGTCAAAGGCGCTTGCTTGGCTGAGAGACAACGGGGCTGCCGATATGACCGATGGCGATGATATTGATTTCTCTGCCTACGGAGTTGACAGTTTCGTTCCAACATCTGGAGAAGACAGAGCAAAGGAAATGGCCAATGCTTTAAGCTGGTTGAGGCAAGGAAAAGAAGCTGGCGAAGATTTCGATGAAGAAGCAGCCGAAAAGTTCAAGAAGATTGATGCCCTACTCCCCAGCAGAGAAGGACAGTCTGCTGACGACCGTGCAAAGGAGATGGAGAATGCTTTGAATTGGTTGCGAAACCAAGGCATGGATGTTGAAGATGACGACCTCCCTATCGAGCGCTTCGAGAAACTCGACTTCGCTCATGCAGGCCTTCGATCCGCCGAATACAGAGAAAAGGACAAAGATAACGCCTTAAATTGGCTTCGAAGCTCGGGACGTGGTGCTGACGAAGGAGAGGAATCCGCTTTCAAGCATCTAGACCAGCTACTTCCACAGAAGCCTGGGCAATCTCACATCGACAGAGCAAATGAAATGGAGAATGCCCTGACCTGGCTTCGAAAGAGCGGTGTTGATGTCTACGACGAAGAAGGCGAACTTTCGTTCGAAAAGATGGCATCGCTGCCATCGATGGCAATCGGAGGAAAGTCTGGAGCTCAGGATTTGCCACAACGCTCCCCTAAGCAAAGAGCTCAAGATCTACAGGGTATCTTGCAGTGGATGCGTAAAGGAAAGGGCAAGGGGCAAAAGAAGGAGGACAAGTACGATCCTACTGGTGATTTCCGAAAGCTTGACAGTTTCCTACCAAAGAAGAAAGGTCAGACACCCGAAGATCGTGCCCGCGAGATTGAAGGTTCTCTTGATTGGTTGAGAAGCCAAGGCGTTGATACGATTCCTGATGAACCAATCATGGTCTTTGACAAGCTCGAATCATTGCCAGTGTCTCGTCGCACCCCAGAAGAGAGAACCAAGGAACTCGCTAACGCCTTGAATTGGATGCGCAACAAGGGTAAGGGCAAGAAGGACAAGTATGACCCAAGTGGAGAGTTCCGCCAGCTGGATAAGGTTTTACCAAAGAAGAAGGGGCAGACCCCTGAAGAGCGTGCCCGTGAGATCGAGGGCTTCATGGATTGGATGAGAAACAGCGGTGTCAACCCAGTTGACGCTACTCTACCTCCATCTTTTGTCAAGATTGGAACTACTCCCATTTCTCGCCGAACTCCTGAGCAAAGAACAAAGGACTTGAGTGATGTGATGAACTGGATGCGCCAGAAGGGCAAGGATGACGAGAACATGGATCCCACCGGAGACTTTCGCAAGCTAGACTCTATGCTATCGAAGAAAGATAACCAAACTCCGGACGCTCGCTCCAGAGAAATTGAATGCGCTCTCGACTGGGCCAGAAGCCAGGGTGTTGCTGATGCCGACGACGACGAATCAACTGAAAACTTCGGCAAGGTTGCCACTGCTCCCGTGTCTGTTCGCTCGCCCGAGCAAAGACTGAAAGACCTTGACAACGCTATGCAATGGATGCGCAAGGATAAGAAGGACAAATATGATCCTACTGGAGACTTCAGCAAGCTTGACCTCATGTTGCCAAGGAAGAGGGACCAATCGCCCGAAGAGCGTGCCCGAGAGATCGAAGGGGCTCTTGATTGGATGCGAAATACTGGAGTTTCTCCTTTCGATCCGTTGCTCCCATCCTTTGAAAAGGTTGGAACCGCCCCTGTGTCTCACCGAACGCCTGAGCAAAGAGCAAAGGACTTGACAGGCGTAATGAATTGGATGCGAAACAAGGGCAAGGCTGACGATCTATTGGACGCCACTGGTGATTTCCAAAGGTTGGATTCAACCCTGCCGAAGAAGCGTGGTCAGAATTCCGAAGATCGTTCAAGAGAAATTGAAAGTGCTCTTGACTGGTGCAGAAGTCCTGCTGGAACTCCTTTTGTTGGAGGTGAAGCTGTATCAATGGAGAAGCTACCATTTGCCCCCGTCTCCCGCTTCTCTCCTGAACAGCGGGCTAATACCACCAAGGATGTTTTGAACTGGCTTCGAAATAAGGGAAAGAATGACGAAAAGAATGATCCTACAGGAGATTTCCGCAAGCTGGACATGTTGATGCCCAAGAAGCGTGGCCAATCGGCTGGTGAACGCGCACGCGATATCGAAGGGGCACTCGACTGGATGCGCAACAACGGTGTATCCCCTACCGATAATGATGCCTTTGACCATTTCAAGAAGATTGGTGCTGTGCAGACCTCTCGCCGCACTCCTGAGCAACGAGCTAAGGATCTGGACGAGGCACTCAACTGGATGCGTAACAAGGGTAAGGATGACAATGCTTTTGATCCCACCGGTGAGTTCCGCAAGTTGGACTCTGTTTTGCCACTAAGGAAAAACCAGTCAGCAACAGACCGTGCCGAAGATATCGAGGCTGCTCTTGACTGGGTGAGAGCCAAGGAAGTTGGCGTGTCAGAGGAAGGCTTGCCTCCTTCGTTCAACAAGGTTGGATCCGTTTCTGTTTCACGACGCACTCCGGAACAACGCGCAAAGGACCTTCAAAACGCGTCGAACTGGATGCGCAACAAGGGTAAGGATGATGATCGTATGGACCCAACAGGCGACTTCCGCACATTGGACGCTATTTTGCCCAAGAAGAAGGGTCAAACACGTGAAGAACGCGCTCGTGAAATTGAAGGAGCTTTTGACTGGATGCGTGACAGCAGTGTTTCCACAGATGACGACGTCGCAGTTGCTGAGTTCAAGAAGGCTGGAACATTTCCAGTTTCCCGTCGTACCCCGGAGCAACGGGCTAAGGATCTTGATGATGCCCTCAACTGGATGCGCAACAAGGGAAAGAATGATGATCTTCTCGACCCTACCGGTGAATTCCACAAGTTGGACTCCGTGTTGCCAACTAAGGCTGGACAATCTGCAGGTGAACGTGCCCGCGAGATTGAAGGTGCCCTAGATTGGATGAGAAACAAGAATGTTTCTGATTATTCGGGTGCTGACGTTCCCTCCATGGAGAAACTGATGTCTCTCCCAATCTCGAAGCGCTCCCCTGAACAAAGAGAGCAAGACTTCAATGCGGCTCTCAACTGGCTGCGTAACGGCAAAACCGCCTCTGATGACCCAACCGGTGATTTTAAGACGATTGATCAATTGTTGCCCAAGAAGAAGGGCCAAAAGTCCGAAGATCGTGCTCGCGAAATCGAGGGTGCTCTCGACTGGATGCGCAACAATGATGTTCCGACAATGGACTTTTCTGATGCTATTGACCAGTTCAAGAACCTCGGATCAGTCTCGATCTCTAAGCGAACACCAGAGCAAAGAACCAATGATCTTGGTAAGGTTCTTACCTGGCTACGAAACAAGGGTACAGATGATGCTGTGCTCGATCCTGCTGGAGCTTTCCGCAAGATTGACGCGTGCTTGCCAAAGCGAAACAGTCAATCGCCCGAAGATCGTGCTCGCGAGATCGAGGGCGCTCTAGATTGGATGCGCAACAATGGTGTTGATTCCGATTTAGACAGTGCTCTTCCTGCATTCAACAAGATGGGCTCTGTTCCTGTGTCACGCCGCAGTCCCGAGGTACGCAAGAAGGACCTTGACGACGTTTTGAACTGGATGCGCAATGACAAGAAGGACTCTGATGATCCAACTGGAGACTTCAAGAAGATTGACCAAATGCTTCCCAAGAAGAAGGGCCAGAAGCCAAAGGATCGTGCTCGCAACATCGAAGGTGCTCTTGACTGGATGAGAAACAAGGGGGTAACGCTGGCTGGTGAAGATGGTTCTACCGCTGCTTTTGATAAGCTTGGTTCTGTCCCACTAAGTCGTCGCACGCACGAGGATCGCAAGGAGGAATTGGATAATGTTATGGCTTGGGTGCGCAACAACAAGGAAGACTCTTTTGATCCTACTGGCGAGTTCAAGATGATCGACCAGATGCTTCCTAGCAAGCGTGGCCAACGGCCTGAGGATCGTGCTCGTGATATTGAAGGAGCTCTCGACTGGATGCGAAACAAGGGTGTCACAATTGAAGACGAGTCCGTTCCTGGTTTCAGCCCAATGAAGGACTCGGCCTCTGTTGCTCGCCGTACCCCTGAGCAGCGTGCCAAGGATCTTGAAGATACTATGAACTGGATGCGTAATGGCAAGCTCGACTCTGATGATCCAACTGGAGATTTCAAAAGAATCGACCGAATGCTCCCCACTAAGAAGGGTCAAAGCCCACGCCAACGTTGTAAGGATATCGAAAGCGCTCTCAACTGGGCACGAAATGCCGGTACTGTACCTGTAGATGCTGAAGAGGATGTGCCGTCTTTCTCCAAGGTTGGATCTGTCCCGATTTCTCGCCGAAGCCCGGAGGAACGTCAAGAAGATGTCGATGGAATCTTGGCCTGGATTAGAAGCGGAAAGAAAGATTCCTTGGACCCCACCAGCGAGTTCAAGACGATTGACCAAATGCTTCCCAAGAAGAAGGGTCAAAAGCCCAGAAATCGTGCACGTGATATTGAAGGTGCCTTGGACTGGATGAGAAATCACGGAGTAGCTCCTGAAGATGCGGGTGATGTTGTTGACAAATTTGACAAGATTAGTTCATTCCCTCTTTCTCGCCGAACTCCCGAAGAACGTGCCAAGGATCTCGATGATATTATGAACTGGATGCGCAACGGAAAGATCGACTCTGATGATGCCACTGGTGACTTCAAGAAGGTTGACCAATTGTTGCCACAGAAGAAGAACCAGAAACCCGAGGATCGCGCTCGCGAGATCGAGGGAGCCCTTGACTGGATGCGCAACAGTGCTGTGTCACCAGCTGATGATGACAAGATGTCACCTGACTTGAACAAGCTGTCCTTCGTACCTGTGTCCCACCGCACTCCGGAACAACGCAAGATCGAAGAGGATAATGTTTACGCGTGGCTTCGAGGTGGGCGATCCGCCTCCCTCGACCCCACTGGCGACTTCAGGAAGGTTGATCAATGCCTTCCAAAGCAGAAAAACCAAAAACCAAGAGACCGTGCTCGTGAGATTGAGGGTGCCTTGGACTGGACGCGAAACAACGGTGTGGCCCCAAGCGGCGATGCCGGAGCCGTCGGTAAATTCGATAAGATCGGATCTGTCCCAGTTTCTCGTCGAACTCCCGAAGAAAGAAGCAAGGACATTGATAGCGCTTTGAACTGGATGCGCAACGGAAGGCTCGGGTCTGATGATCCCACCGGCGACTTCAAGAAGATCGACCAATTGTTGCCCAAGAAGAAGAAGCAGTCCTCTGAGGATCGTGCTCGTGACATCGAAGGTGCCCTAGACTGGATGCGTAACCACAATGTTTCCCCAAGCAACGCTGATGTGACAGTGGATGGTTTTGATCAAGTACCAACTGTACCAATGACTCGTCGTAGTCCAGAGGAACGCAAGCAGGATGTTGACAATGTCCTCAACTGGTTACGAAATCCAGAAGATGAGTCTTTGGATCCTACTGGAGAGTTCAAGAAGATCAACCAGTTGCTTCCAGAGAAGAAGAAACAAAAGGCCAAGAGCCGTGCCCGTGATATCGAGAGTGCCCTAGACTGGATGAGAAACCACGACGTCTCTCCTGTCGAAGACGAGGGTCTTTCTGACAAGTTCGAGAGGATGAGCTCCATTCCAACTTCAGTCCGAACTCCTGAAGAGAGAAAGAAGGTCGGCGACGATGTTACGACCTGGTTGCGCAACGGAAAGGCCGACTCTGATGACCCAACTGGTGACTTCAAGGCGGTTGATCAATTGTTGCCAACTAAGAAGATGCAATCGCCAAAGGAACGTGCTCGCGAAATCGAAGGAGCTCTTGACTGGATGCGCAACCATGGTGTTTCGCCCATCAGCGAAGACACAACAGCTGGATTTGATAAGATTGGATCTGTCCCAGTTTCTCGTCGCACCCCTGAGAAGCGCAAGAAAGACATCGATGCTGCGCTCAACTGGATGCGTAATGGTAAGAATGACTCGGATGATCCAACTGGAGATTTCAAGATGATCGACCAAGTTCTTCCTCAGAAAAGAGGACAAAGCTCAGATGAGCGTGCTCGTGAAATTGAAGGTGCTCTTGATTGGATGCGAAACAAAGGAGTACGCGCAGTTGATGATGAAGAAGTCGTCCCTGGCTTCAACAAGCCTGGCGCCATTCCAATTTCTCGCCGTTCTCCTGAAGAACGCAGCTCTGATGTAGACAAGGCTCTTTCATGGTTGCGTAACGGAAAGTCTGAATCTGATGATCCAACTGGTGATTTCAAGAAGATTGACCAATTGTTACCACGAAAGAAAAAACAGTCTCCGAAGGATCGTTCATGTGAGATCGAGGCAGCGCTTGATTGGATGCGTAACAATGTCGTTTCTTCTGACGAAGACGATGGTACGGCTGTGTTTAACAGTGTGGAATCCATACCAATTACTCGCCGAAGCCCGGAGGAGCGTAAGAGCGATGTTGATAACATCCTCGCATGGCTCCGTAATCCACAAGACGAGTCAATGGACCCCACCGGCGACTTTAAGAAGATCGACCAAATCCTACCTCGTAAGAAGAAAGAGAGCGCATCGGACCGTGCCCGAGAGATCGAGGGTGCCTTGGACTGGATGAGGAACAAAGGGGTGACTCTAAGTGACGACGATGACTTCATTCCCGGTTTCAATCAACCTGGCTCCATCCCCATCTCTCGCCGTACTCCAGAAGAGAGAAAGCGCGATGCTGACGATGCCCTTACTTGGTTGCGCAATGGCAAACACGACAGTGACGACGCTACTGGTGACTTCAAGAAGATTCATCAATTGCTGCCCACTAGGAAGGGCCAGAAGAAGGAGGATCTCGCCCGCGAGATTGAAGGTGCTCTTGACTGGATGCGCAATAACGGTGTTGATTCTGATATTGACAGTTCCATTTCCGAGTTCAGCATGTTGGGCTCTGTCCCTATTTCTCGTCGTTCTCCAGAAGAGCGAAAAACGGATGTCGACAATATTCTCAACTGGCTACGCAACGGCATGCCCGAGTCTGACGACCCAACTGGAGATTTCAAGAAGATCAACCAGCTGCTTCCTCAGAAGAAGGGACAAAAGCCCGAAGATCGTGCTCGCGAGATTGAGGGTGGTCTTGACTGGATGAGAAATAAGGGAATCCAGCCGGCTGATATTGATGGTTCTAGTCCTGCTCTCGAAAAGATTGGCATGGTCCCGATTACTCGTCGTTCTCCAGAGGAGCGCAAGAAGGATTTGGATGCTATCATGACCTGGATGCGCAACAACAAGAATGATTCTGCTGATCCTTCAGGCGAATTCAAGATGATCGATCAGATGCTTGCCAAGAAGCCAGGTCAAAGTTCTGAAGACAGAGCTCGCGAGATCGAAGGTGCTCTCGATTGGATGCGAAACACGGGTGTTTCCCCTGTTGATGATGTCGACGTCGCCAAGTTCAATTCTGAGGGAACTGTGCCTCTTACCCGACGCACTCCCGAACAGCGTGCCACGGATCTTCATGATATCATGAACTGGATGCGTAATGGCAAGAGTGATTCGAATGACCCCACCGGAGATTTCAAGAAGATCGATCAAGTGCTTCCAAAGAAGCGAGGACAGTCTTCTCGTGACCGTGCAGTTGAGATCGAAAATGCTCTTGATTGGGTTCGAAACACGGAAGACTTCCCCGGCTTCGATGACGAGGACGTCTCCGACTTTCAGAAGCTCGGCTCCATTCCTATTTCCAAGCGTACTCCAGAGGAGCGAAAGGAGGATGTCGATGATATCTTGAGTTGGATCAGAAGTAACAAGGATGAATCCTTTGATCCTTCAGGTGAGTTCAAGAAGATCGATCAAATGCTTCCCACAAAGCGAGGTCAGAGTCCCAAGGATCGAGCCAATGAAATCGAGGGTGCATTGGATTGGATGCGAAACCACGGAGTGTCAGCTGATGACGAAGACCTTGTTGACAAGTTTGAGAAGATGAGTTCTGTTCCTATTTCTAGGCGCACTCCCGAAGAACGAACCAAAGACATTGATGGCATCCTAGGTTGGATCCGCAACGGCAAGGCTGACTCTGAAGATCCTACCGGCGAATTCAAGAAGATTGACCAGTTGTTGCCTAGAAAGAAGAAGCAAACTCCTAAGGATCGTTCTCGTGAGATTGAAGGTGCCCTTGACTGGATGCGCAATAACGGGATCTCCTCTGCTGATGACATCGATGCAGCTGACTTCGATAAGCTTGGATCTGTCCCGATCACTCGTCGAGGCCCTGAGGAACGCAGGAAGGACACTGACAACGTGTTTAACTGGTTGCGTAACGGCAAGGATGAATCATTCGACCCTACTGGAGAATTCAAGAAGATCGACCACATGCTCCCAACGAAGAAAGGCCAAAGTCCCAAGGACCGTGCTACAGAAATCGAGGGGGCATTGGATTGGATGAGGAACAAGGGAGTGACTCCTAGCGATGATTATGCAGCTGTGTCTGGTTTCGATAAGTTTGGTTCTGTCCCATTAAGTCGTCGTACCCCCGAAGAGCGCAAGAAGGAGCTTGACAATATCATGGGTTGGTTACGCAATGGCATGCCCGAGTCTGAAGACCCAACCGGCGACTTCAAGAAGGTTGATCAATTACTACCCAAGAAGAAGGGCCAAAAGCCCGAGGATAGTGCCCGTGAAATCGAAGGAGCACTTGACTGGATGCGTAACAACCGTGTTGCAGACAGTGACGATGTTACTGCCGATGACTTCAAGAAGCTTCCATCTGTCCCCATGACTCGTCGCTCGCCCGAGGAACGCGAGAGAGATATCGATGATGTGCTCGAGTGGGTTCGAAATCCCGAGGACGAATCTTTGGACCCCACTGGTGAATTCAGAAAGATTGACCAGCGACTTCCCAAGAAGAAGGGCGAAAGCCCTAAGGACCGTGCTCGAGAAATCGAGGGTGCGTTGGATTGGATGAGAAACAAGGGAGTTACCCCTAGCTATGATGATGAAGATGTCTCTGGTTTCGACAAGTTCGGATCTATCCCGATTTCCCGCCGAACTCCTGAACAGCGCAAGGAAGATATGGACAGCGTCATGAACTGGTTGCGAAATGGCAAGTCCGAGGCAGAGGATCCAACAGGAGAGTTCAAGAAGGTCGATCAATTGCTACCCAAGAAGAGAAAGCAATCTCCCAAGAGCCGTTCCCGTGAGATCGAAGGTGCTCTTGACTGGATGCGCAACAATCAGGTTGCAGCAGACGAAGAAAAACTTTCTCCTGAGGACTTCACTCAGCTCCCATCTGTTCCTATCACTCGTCGCAGCCCGGAGGAACGTGAACAGGATGTCGATAGTGCTCTGAACTGGTTGCGCAATGGCAAGGAAGATTCCGATGACCCGACTGGAGATTTCAATAGGCTCGACCAGATTTTGTCCACAAAGCGAGGTCAGAGTCCAAAGGAACGTGCTCGCGAGATCGAAAGTGCTCTTGACTGGATGAGAAACATGGGAGTCAAGCCTAGTGATGACGGATCTACCACTGCCTTCGAGAAGCTTGGGTCGGTTCCAATGAGCCGCCATACCCCGGAACAGCGTAGCAATGACCTGGACAATATCATGGACTGGATGCGCCATGGCAAGTCTGAGTCGGAAGACCCCACTGGGGAATTCAAGAAGATTGACCAGATGCTTCCCAAGAAGCGAGGACAAACGCCTAAAGACCGTGCTAATGAAATCGAAGGCGCCCTTGACTGGATGAGAAACATGGGCGTAGCTCCTGATTCTGATGAATCTACTCCAGGATTTGAGCGAATGGATAAAGCCACCCCTGTAATCACTCGCCGAAGCCCCGAAGAAAGTGCTAAAGACCTTGATGGCATCATGAACTGGATGCGTAATGGAAAGAAGGATTCGGATGATCCGACTGGAGAGTTCACGAAGATTGATCAACTTCTTCCTAAGAAACGCGGCCAGACGCCAAAGGATCGTTCCAAGGATATCGAAGGTGCTTTGAGTTGGTTCCGTAACGGAGGCTCCCCCACCTTTGAAGATGGAAATGTTCCAGAATTCGACAAGTTAGGATCTATTCCAATTTCGAAACGCAGCCCAGAAGAACGACAAGGGGATGTTGATAATATTTTGACTTGGTTTAGAAGTGGAAAGGACGAATCTCTTGACCCAACTGGTGAATTCAAGAAGATCGATCAGATGCTGCCCAAGAAGAAGCGCCAGAGCCCCAAGGATCGCGCTCGTGATATCGAAGGAGCAATGGACTGGATGAGAAACCATGGTGTTTCTCCTGATGACGAAGACCTTGCTGAAAAGTTCAATAAGATGAGTTCTGTTCCAATTACTCGTCGAACACCTCAAGAGCGTCAAAAGGACCAGGACGATATCCTAAACTGGTTGCGCAACAGCAAGGACGAATCTGATGATATCACTGGCGAATTCAAGAAGATTGATCAATTGCTGCCCAAGAATAGGAGGCAATCTCCAAAGGATCGAGCCCGAGAGGTTGAAGGTGCCCTTGACTGGATGCGCAACAATGGAGTTTCCCCTGCTGATGACATCGATGCAGCTGACTTCGATAAGCTTGGATCTGTCCCGATCACTCGTCGAAGCCCTGAAGAACGTGAGAATGACGTTGACAATATGCACAACTGGTTACGCAACACACAGGATGAATCCTTTGATCCCACTGGTGAATTCAAGAAGATCGACCAAATGCTTCCCAAGAAGCAAGGACAAAGTCCCAAAGAACGTGCCAGAGAAATGGAAAGTGCCCTAGATTGGATGAGAAACAAGGGAATCAAGCCTAGTGATGACGACGCTTCTGTTCCTGCATTCAACCAACTGGGTTCTGTGCCTATTTCGAAGCGTAGTCCCGAGGAACGCAAGAACGACGTCGACAATGTTTTGACTTGGTTGCGCAATGGCATGCCCGAATCGGATGATCCAACTGGCGAGTTCAAGAAGATCGACCAGTTGTTACCCAAGAAGAAGAAACAATCTCCAACATCTCGTGCTCGTGAGATTGAAGGTGCTCTCGACTGGATGCGCAACAACGATGTATCACCAGCTGACGATGATTTGACACCCAACTTCGAACAACTTCCATCTGTCCCCATCACCAGTAGAACCCCAGAAGACAGAAAGAAGGATGTTGACAGCGCTCTCAACTGGTTGCGTAATGGCCAGCATTACTCTCTTGACCCCACTGGTGAATTCAGGAAGATCGAACAAATGCTTCCGAAGAAGCGAGGCCAGAGCCCCAAGGAACGTGCTCGCGAGATCGAGGGTACTTTGGACTGGATGAGAAGCACGGGTGTCAAGCCCAGCGACGAAGACGACATTGTTCCAGGCTTTGAGAAGATTGGATCTGTCCCTGTCTCTCGTCGCTCTCCCGAGGAACGTAAGAACGATGTCGACAACGTTATGAATTGGTTGCGCAATGATATGCCTGGGTCGGAAGACCCAACTGGCGAATTTACCAAGATTGATCAAATGCTGCCCAAGAAGAGGGGCCAAACGCCCAAAGACCGTGCTCGCGAGATCGAGGGAGCTCTTGACTGGATGCGTAACATGGGTGTCACTCCCGACGACAATGAATCTGTTTCCAAGTTTGATCAACTTCCTTCCATCCCAATCACCAGCCGTAGCCCGGAGGAGCGCGAAGAGGATCTTGAGAGTGTTCTCCAATGGGTGCGCAATCCTCAAGACGATTTTGCTGATTCCACTGGTGAATTCAGACGAATTGACCAGATGCTACCAAAGAAGAAGGGACAGAAGCCCGAGGGCCGTGCTCGCGACATTGAGAGGGCCTTGGACTGGATGAGAAACAATGATGTATCTCCCGAAGACGATGGTATTGCTGAGAAGTTTGAGAAGCTGCCGTCTATTCCTGTCACTCGTCGAACCCCCGAAGATCGCAAGAACGACGAAGATAGTATTATGACTTGGTTGCGCAATGGCAAGCCGGAGTCGGAAGACCCAACCGGCGAATTTACCAGGATTGATCAATTGTTGCCCAAGAAGAAGGGCCAGAAGCCCCAAGACCGTTCACGCGAAATCGAGGGAGCCCTTGATTGGATGCGTAACAATGGTGTGGCTCCAGTTGAAGAACCTGCAGATGGTCAGTTTGATATTGTGGGATCTCTGCCAATGACTCGCCGAACCCCCGAGGAGCGCGAGAAGGACATCGAGAACGTCATGAGCTGGTTGCGTAACCCTCACGACGAATCTCTTGACCCAACTGGTGAATTCAGGAAGATCGAACAAATGCTGCCCAAGAAGAGGGGCCAAACGCCCGAAGACCGTGCTCGCGACGTCGAGGGTGCCGTTGACTGGATGAGAAACAAGGGAGTCAAGCCTAGTGAGGATGACGAGTCTGCTCCACTGTTCGAAAGACTTGGATCTGTCCCTGTCTCTCGTCGCTCTCCCGAGGAACGTAAGAAGGATGTCGACAACGTTATGAATTGGTTGCGCAATGATATGCCTGAGTCGGAAGACCCAACTGGCGAATTTACCAAGATTGATCAATTGCTGCCCAAGAAGAAGGGACAAACGCCCAAAGACCGTGCTCGCGAGATCGAGGGAGCTCTTGACTGGATGCGTAACAACGACGTCTCTCCAGATGAAGATGAATTGTCTCCTGCATTTGACAAACTTCCTTCTATCCCTGTCACCCAGCGAAGCCCACAAGACCGTGAGAAGGATGTCGATAACATTCTCAGCTGGTTGCGCAATCCTCATGAAACTTCTCTTGACCCTACTGGTGAATTCAGAAAGGTTGACCAGATGCTCCCTAAGAAGAGAGGGCAAAACCCCAAGAATCGCGCCCGCGATATTGAGGGTGCTTTGGACTGGATGAGAAACAAGGGAGTCAAGCCTAGTGATGACGGATCTGCCCCTGCCTTCGAGAAGCTTGGATCTGTGCCAGTTACTCGTCGCACCCCAGAAGATCGCAGAGAAGATCTCGATAATGTTGTGTCCTGGTTGCGTAATGGCAAGGCAGAATCTGAAGATCCAACTGGTGAATTCACGAGGATTGACATGATGCTACCGAGGAAGAAGCAGCAAAAGCCCGAAGAGCGCGCCCGCGAGATCGAGGGTGCTCTTGATTGGATGCGAAACAACGGAGTTTCCCCTGACAAGGAGCCAGAAGCACCAGAATTTGACCAACTACCTTCTGTACCTGTCACCCGCCGAACCCCCGAAGACCGAGCGCAAGATCTTGACAACATCATGAATTGGATGCGACACGGAAAGGACGACCTCGACGATATGAGTGGTGAATTTACCAAGATCGATCAAATGCTTCCGAAGAAGAAGGGGCAGACTCCTCTTGAACGTTGTAAAGACATCGAGAGTGCACTTGACTGGGTTCGTAACGGAGGACCTTCTCCTACTTTTGAGGACGAAGATGCTCCCACATTCAGCAAGCTCCCTTCTGTTCCCATTACCAAGCGCAGCCCCGAAGAACGCAAGGACGATGTCGACGGAATCATGAACTGGATCAGAAATGGCAATACTGATTCTGACGACCCTACTGGAGAATTCACAAGGATTGACCAATTGCTTCCTAAAAAAGAGAAACAGACCCCAGAAGATCGTGCTCGGGATATCGAAGGAGCAATGGACTGGATGAGAAACAGAGGCCTTGAACCAGCTGAAGTTGGAACCTCACCAGCCTTTGAAAAGCTTGGATCTGTTCCTGTTTCAAAGCGCTCTCCCGAGGAACGAAGCAACGATGTAGATGATATTCTTACTTGGTTGCGAACCGGCAAGGATGACGCTGATGATATCACTGGTGAGTTTACCAGGATCGACCAACTGCTTCCTAAGAGAGAGAAGCGAACACCAGAAGAACGTTCTCGTGAAATTGAGAGTGCTCTTGATTGGATGCGCAATACTGGAGTTAAACCGTCTGAAGAAGTCCCAATCGGTGAATTCGACAAGCTCGGTTCTATCCCAGTTTCCAAGCGCACTCCTGAGGAGCGCAAGGCCGAGGTTGATGACGTATTGAACTGGTTGCGCAATCCTTCAGATGAGTCATCGGACCCCACTGGTGAATTCAGGAAGATCAACCAGATGTTGCCGAAGAAGAAGGGCCAGAAGCCCGAAGATCGCGCGCGAGACATCGAAGGTGCATTTGACTGGTACAGGAACCACTCTGTTGATGATGCTGATGATACCCCAGACGGAACATTTGATAGAGTTGGATCTATTCCCATCACCCGTCGTTCTCCCGAGGAGCGATCGGACGACTACGATAATGTGTTGAACTGGATCCGAAACGGAAAGGATGATTACATGGATATGACTGGAGAATTCACGAAGATCGATCAAGTCTTGCCCCGCAGAGAACGTCAGACCCCTGAAGATAGGGCCCGGGATATTGAGGGAGCTCTTGATTGGATTAGAAACAACAACGTCGATATTTCTGTCGAAGATGATCTGCCATTCAAGAGATCAGACGACGTCCAATCTATTCCACGCGATGAGGTACCTACTAAGGATGAGTTGACCCCCTCTGAAATGGAATGGGCTCGTCAACCAAACCAGCAAGTTCCTGGTGTCCCCGATGAAGAGGTTCCGTTTGACAAGACCGGAATGTTGAACTCTGTTCCAACATCCAGAGGTGCATACGAAGGCGATGATGATAGTCCTCTTGATTGGAATCGCTTCCCCGGCGGTGTAACGCCAGTTGACGAGAACGGTGCACCATTCAACCGTGTTGGAGATGTCCAATCTATTCCACGCGATGGCCGAAAGAAGGACGAAGATTCGCCTGAAATGTCTTGGGCTCGTCAACCAAACCAGACTATCCCAGGAGTTGAAGACGAAGATGTTCCGTTTGACAAGCCGGGAATGTTGAACGCTATTCCCACCTCGAGAGGACACAGTGATAGTCCAGAAGACCGCGACGTTGACTGGACTCGTCTTCCAGGCGAAACTGTCGATGTCGACGAGGACGCACCTTTCTACCGGACTGGTGATGTCCAATCCATCCCACGTGATGGCCGAGACAAGGACGAAGATTCCCCTGATATGACTTGGGCTCGTCAACCGAATCAGAAGATCCCAGGTGTTCCAGACGAAGACATTCCGTTTGACAGGCCAGGAATGCTGAACGCTATCCCTACCTCGAGAGGACTCAGTGATAGTCCAGAAGACCGCGACGTTGACTGGACTCGTCTTCCAGGCAGTTCTAGTCATACCGAGGATGAAGATGACACTTCATTTGACAGACCTTGTGACGTGAAATCAATTCCTCGTGATGGCCGTCCCAAGTCTATGGATTGCCCAGAATTTGAGTGGCGACGTCAACCAATCCAGGATATTCCAGGTGTTCCAGACGAAGTTTGTCCTTTCGAGAAGCCAAACCCGCTCAACTCTATCCCCAGATCTAAGTCACCAGTTGATGACGACGATGACGACGATTCTCAGATGAGCTGGGCGAGATCTACAGGTTCTGTTCCTCCAGGTGTCGAAGATGAGGACGAAAGTCCGTTCGATCGCCCTGGAGCTCTGAACGCCATTCCTCGTGAACGTCCAAACTGGCCAGAGGAAAGCCCTGAAGACGATCTCGACTGGATCCGCTCCGTTTTCCCTGACAGCAAGGGCCTTGACGCAGATGAAGACAACGTATTTGACAGACCCGCAGATGTCAGGTCTATTCCTCGCCGTGGGGCTCCAAAGGATGTGGATTCTCCCGAGCTTCAATGGAAGCGCAGTGGTGGGCGCATTGTGCCTGGTGTACAAGATGACGAAGACGTCTTTGATCGCCCAGGTGCTCTCAACTCGATTCCACGCGACCGAGTAGCTCCTAGTGAGGAAGACGACAGCCCCGAATTAAACTGGTCCCGTCAGTCCAATGCCAGAGTTCCAGGTATGCTGCCTCCGGACGAAAACGTCTTTGATAGGCCAGGCGATGTCAGATCCATTCCTCGATCTGGACGACCCCACGACGAGGATTACCCAGATACTTTGTGGTCTAGAAATGCTGGAGCAAAACCACTTGGTGTTGACGATGAAGATAATGTGTTCGATCGCCCTAGTGATTTGAGATCTATCCCCCGCGTTGGTGGCCCTCCTAGTGAGGACCACCCAGAGATGGCATGGACTAGAAAGCTTGGTTCCAAGACAAGTGGTGAACTTGACGACGAGAATGTCTTTGATAGACCTGGTGATCTCAGATCTATTCCTCGAGATGGACACCCCAAGGATGAACCTGAACCCGAGATGAACTGGATGCGTCAACCTAGCAACAGAACTCTTGGAGTTCCTGACGAAGAGGAAGTATTCGATAGACCTGGTGATTTGAGGTCCCTCCCACGCGATGGTTATCCTCCTGAGGAAGAAGAACCAGCATTTGCATGGAACCGTTCTTTCTCCAACAAGGTTCCTGGTGTTCCAGAGGAAGAGAACGTGTTCGATCGACCCGGTGATTTGAGATCTATTCCTCGTGATGGACACCCCAAGGATGTACCTGAACTCGAGATGAACTGGAAGCGTCAACCCAGCACCAGAACCCTTGGAGTTGAGGCCGAGGATGGTGCTTTCGATCGTCCTGGGAACCTCAAATCCATTCCTCGTGATGGGAGTCCCAAGGGTCTTCCAGAGCAAGAATTTGGATGGCAACGCAACCCAATTGATGAGTACTATGTTGAAGAACCATTTGAACGCCCCAGCGATGTGAACCCAGAACAGAGATCACATGTTCCTGTAGACGATGACGAAGAACCCCGCCCTATCCCACGTGAAGGTCCAGGTATCGACGAAGACATGCCAATCACACAAGGTGAAATGCAATCTATTCCACGCGAACCAGAATATGACTGGAGCAGTGACAAGCCAGATGACGCCCTTTGGAAGAAGGAAGAACCAGACTTTGACTGGAGCGGTGGCCGACCCGCAGAACCTGAGTTCGATTGGTTAGTTTCTAAACCAGACGATGCTTTGTGGAAGAAGGAAGAACCCAACTATGACTGGGCTCTCGCGCGTGCAGATGAACCCTATGACAGACCTTCTGCATTGGTAGTTAGCGATACATCTCCCTTCCACCCTGAAGATGGTGGACCACCTCCCTACGCACCGGCTGATGACGACGAGCTCAGCGAATATACCGAGATCGACGAGGACAAGCCAAGACCAGTAACTGGTGTCCCTTGTGCTGCATGGACAATGCTGGCACTTGGTGCCGCCGCTGCTGGTTCCCTTGACAGCACCGGTGCCCAGCCCACCAATGCGGTTTCCTCTGCGTTTGCGAATAATCCAAATGCAGGAACTCCGACGGACAAGTATTTCCCCGATCCCAGCAATCTTCCAAACTGTGCAACAGATCCAAACTGTGCGATGGTGATGGACGGTCTAGCTACTGTCCTTCCTCCAGATGTTATCGGATTGTTCGATGCCCCAGGTACCTGCCAATCCAAGTCTCGTGACTGGTTGCGTACAGGCAAGGATATCCTTGAATTCAAGGCCGAGAGAATTCGCCAGCGTTATGCCATGACTATGTTCTTCTGTGAGATGGACGGCGGAGACTGGATCCAAAACGATTCTTGGCTCTCTGATCTGCATGAATGTGATTGGTACAATAAGATTGGTCTGGATCCTTGCAACAGAAAGGAACAGATGGAGATGCTTCGTATCACTGATAATGGTCTTGCTGGAAGTTTGCCAGTAGAATTGTTCATTCTCTCCAATTTGTATGAGCTCACTTTCGCCAATAACTTGATGACTGGTACCGTGCCTCAACTCTTTGACAAGTTCAAGGAGCTTGATACAATTGTCATTCCGTTCAATCAATTCGGAGGAACTTTCCCACCCGAGATTTGGGAATACAAGGATATGGTTTACCTCGATGCTGCATACAACGCGTTCGAAGGTGAAATCCCTGATGACATTAACGAGAGGATGCCTAATTTGGAAGTCTTGTTCTTGGAGAACAACGAAATGTTCGGTACTATCCCAACTAATATGGGAGATCTTAAGGATCTCCAAAGGGTGCACCTTGATGATAACAAGTTCGAGGGAACTATTCCAACTGAATTGGGAAAACCCGCTCGCTTGACTGAGCTTCTTCTCCATGACAATATTTTGACGGGAAAGATCCCTGACGATCTCGGTAACCTCAACCGAATGAAGATTTTGACTCTCCACTACAACAACTTGGATGATCAAGTTATCAGCGACAATATTTGCGAACTCATGTACACCAAGGCAGCCAAGATTATTTCCGTTGATATCAACCTAAGTTGTGATTGCTGTAACGAGCTCAGCACTCTCGGCGCCTAAGCATGATCCAACGTCTTTGCTCTAGCAGGGCATATTATTTGTAACAAGAAAAAATAAAGAAATATGAAAAAGTAAAAGCTAATCTTAGTTAAATTACTTATATCTACAACACCT
>Ga0115099_10502407_pt1 | contig 37991 bp, 1 predicted proteins | sample MBTome_FD_89017 | JGI IMG/M metagenome (GOLD analysis project Ga0115099, IMG submission 89017) | Marine eukaryotic communities from Pacific Ocean to study complex ecological interactions - MBTS_20Mar14_M2_3um Metatranscriptome... | ecosystem: Environmental > Aquatic > Marine > Oceanic | place... | reverse complement strand
GGACAGATTAAAAAAGATGAATTTTACAGTGCCTGAAGGTACAGTACTGATGAAAGAGAAGGTGAATAAATGTTTGGGGATTTGCGTTCCTTGCGAAAATGTTTTGCGCGCAATGCTTGGGTGTCTGCATTATTAAAATGACAGCCACAGTGGTAAAATAAAGATAAAAACAAGCTGCGATACATTTGGACCTTTTTTCGCAAGGGTGTGTAAACACGCTCTGTGCAAGTTGCACAGTGCGGCTAACGGTGTGCGTGTGTGGCGGGTTTCCGGAGCGAACATCTCAGTACTCCGAGCTAGAGTTTGGCACATTTAATTGCCGAATTTTTTAGGATCTGGACAGACATCGTGGCAGAATCCACTATCCAAGATTTTCCCATTTGTGCATTCGCTGCATGTCGTCCCATCGGAACATGTCTTGCAATTTGCCGAGCACTGTCGGCACCGGTCATTGCCTTCCGGATACCATCCATCTGGGCAGGCATCTGCACATTCGTACCCGAACTGAACTTTGCCTGTCGGGCATGTTCGACACTGATCTGCCTGGTCACCAAAGCATGTAAGGCATGCATCATTACAAGCTGTGCAAGCACCGTTAACCAAGGCTTGATTCTTCCCATTTACCTGAGAGTCATCGCAGGTGTGCTTGCACTGGTTGTTAATTAAAGTATATGGATTGAGGCACGAAGTCGTTTCCGACAATGCTGGGCCTGTGCACGTGCCAGCAGACTGATCGCAGTAGTCGCAGGTCCCGTCTGCTGCTTTGAAAAATCGGGCTGGGCAGTCAGAATGGCATTCGTAGTCAACAGTAAGCGAGAAACCCGAATTGCAGACGGCACACTTGCCACTCGTTCCGCAAGTTTTGCAATTTGAAGGGCAGGCGGAGCAGGTCGTGTCTGCAGTCGTAGTGCATTTGGCAGACGCAAACTGGCCATCAGGACAGGTCTTGCACGTTGTGCATGCAGCATTGTTTAAACCAGCGCAAGTTGTTGAAGTAAACGTTCCAGCACCGCAGACAGCACATTCCTCAATATCAGCGTCAGCAGTTGTTGTGCAGGCTGACTTAATGTATTCGAAACCATTTTCAGCTGTACTGCATGCTTTGCATTTGCGGTCTCGTATGCCACAAGCAACAACTTCATATTCATCATTGTTGCACGTGGCGCAAGTTGCACAAGTGATATCGGCGGATGCAGTTCCTGTCTTAGTCATGTATTTGCCAGCTTCGCACTCAGTGCTGTGTTTGGCACATACCGTGTCGGCTGTGCTAGTGCAAACACTGACCACATACTCGTCAGCTGCGCACACTTTGCAGGTTTCGCATTGCAAGTCAGCATTCGTTGAACAGTCTGCAGTTTTGAAACTGTTGGCTGGACAAGACGTGGTGCAATCTGCACACTCAGTGTCAGAGAAACCTGTGCACGCACCTGCGATGTACTTGTCAGCGCCACACGTTGAGCATGTGGCGCAACTTGCATCCGCAGCATCAGAGCACCCAGTGGCGTAATACTCCGAGCTTGAGCAGGTCTTGCACAATTGGCACACTGTATCTGCATCACGATTGCAGGCGGTCTTGATGAAAGCATCGTTCGCGCATGTTTTGCAGACTCGGCTCGTTGTAAGATCATAGTGAACAGCACCAGTTGCCGTAGAGGCAATGAATTTCATACCTGATGCGACAATCTTCGAATCGTCAATAGCTTCGTTGAATTTCAGCAGCAATTCACCGGAATTCATGTTCAGATCAAAAGAGGACAATGTTGGTTTAACATTATCTTCGACAAGACCACCCGCCGTAACTTGGATTGCGTTGGCTCCGTTGACAACAGCAACATTATCTTGCGGGACCGTATCCTTGACTGCACCTGCCGCAACGACCATCCACGTCTTGGCCTCCTCAGAACCAATGAGACGAACCCGAAGCTCATTTGCATCCGCTTTTGTAATTTCGATTTCAAATGAAGTGCCATCATCCGTCGACTTCATTGTTCCTGCGTTAAGACTATATTGGTGAGCAGGCTTTGCGTCTGATGACGTCTGAAGGGTGAACCCAGTAAAGAGGAAGGATGATTTGGTCATGGTTTCAGAGAAAGTAATCACCATTCGCCTGGTGTTCAAGTTCAACGTAAAGGCTTCAACCGTCGGCTTGCTGCTGTCCGGCGTGTGAGAAGTAGCCTGAACCGCAGAAGAAGATGCAAGGGCAGCAATTTGATTTCCGGCCATATCCTGCACAGCATTTTGTGCGAGGCTTACAAACGAATCATCCGTGTCAGTGACCAAGCCGGTATTTTTCTTCAACTCATTGAGATCAGTCGCGCCAAGCTTGACAATTATCTGGAGACCGTTATTCGACTCGGTTGTTGCGCTGTTTCCTCGTTCCACATCTTGCAACGTGTACGAGGTCGTTGGCGTCGCAGCCTTGTTCGAATTAATGGTAATCTTCGTTGGTGCAACCGTGTTAGCACGGATTGGCTCGTTGAAGTTGAGGGTAATTGTTCCTTGATTCATGTTAACAGCAACACCCGACAGTGTAGGCAATGTAGAATCTACCTCAAAGCCGCTTGCTGTCGAGGCCATGCCGTTTGCAGCAGAAATAGCATTCAATTTGTTGCCTGCGATATCGGTGAGCGCATTTTGCCCAAGCACCATGATTGTCTTTGCTGCGCTGGTGCCTAGGTTCTCAAATGTTTTTACAGCATTCAAGTCATCATCTGACAACGAGATCTTGATGGTGTCCCCATTGACTGTGCCAGACTTCACTGCACTGCCCGTATTGCCTGCTGTCAACTGTACCTTCTCTGCGGCACCGCTGCCAACTTCATGTTGAAGTGTGATCGACGATGCATCAAAACTTGAGGCAAGAGCTGGCTCGTCAAAGAGCAAAGTAAGCACGCCAGCGTTGAGATCCCACGTAAAGGAATTCAGGTTCATTTTTGTTTCGTCTTTTTGCATGGCCGATGCATCTATTGGGGCGTTTGATGCTACTGCAGTGCAAGCCAGGTTGTTCATATCTTGTACTACACCACCTTCTACGCTGATGGCACTGTCTGTTATTTCGGACGCCAGTCCGGCCTGCAACTTCAACGCTTCTACATCAGCGTCCTTCAGAGAGAAGGACGCAGTCGTGGCAGGGGCGTCTGCAAGGAGAGTGCCTCCTGTCAGATCGAATTTCGGCGTGGCTGCGTTGGTTGGCTGAATAGTTATCTTTGTAAAGACAATGTTTTTAACATTGACAGTTTCGCTGAATGTAATGGTCGCTTTCTTTTGGTCCATATCGAGAGTGAAATCTGTAACAGTAGGCGGCGTTGCATCTTCGGTGTGGGCAGCGGCAATCTTGGCAGCACTGCTGGTGATTTCGGTGATCTTTCTAGCCGCTGTATCCGCGGCAGCATCGTCAGACATCACCAAATACGTGTTTGATGTTGCTGCACCTAAAGTAGCAACAGCAGCGATTGCATCGAATGATGCTTTAGTGAGCTTGGCCGCAACTTGAGTTTGCAGAGTGTTCCACGTCGCTTCAGTAGTCTCCTCAAGTGCAATTGGCCCCTTGTCAGTCCCATCAACTGTGTTCTGAATTTTAAACTGAGCAAGTTTAAAAGATGTTTTGACAATCGACTCGTCAAAGGTGAACGTAAGCTTTTGAGTGTCCATGTCGAGACTGTAGTCTGTCAACTTTGGATCCGTGGTATCTGCAACCACCCCGCCCACAGTCTTGGCTGCTTTAGCTGACAGGCGCGCGATAGCATCCACCTGCGTACTCGAAGCATCCGTAATCATCAGTGGGCCAAAGTAGATGAATGTGTTGCCGTTGACACCACTTGTAGTTGCAAAGGTAGCTCCAGAAAGCAATTTAATGTTGTTGACATCATCATCAAGAAGAGTGACAGTAATGATGAACGCACCAGCACTTGGGTCAGTGGCACCAGCACCCCCTGTCAACTTAAAATTGACCGTGTCGTCGTCGGACTTTGATGAAAGCGTTATTTCGGAGGCTTTTAAAGAGCTCTTCAGAACAACATCGTTGAATGTCATGATCAGCTTGCCAGCGTTCAAATCAAGAACAAAGTCCTGCAATTCGGGCTTCGTGCTGTCTTCTGTGAACCCGCCATCTTCAACCTGCTTAGCGGCACTGCCGCTGGCATCATTTCCACGGTTCACGAAATCAGGCATGTGCGAAGCTCCAACAAGGATGAAGCACTTGGCACTAGTCCCCAACAGTCCTGATTTCAGACGAATCGCATTCAAATCCCGCGAGTCCATCGTATATTTGATCTGAGTTTTCAACGAGTCATCCACGTATGTCGCTGTACCAGCATGCTGCAAGGCATAGGTGGATCCAGCATTGTCCGAGAATGTGATCTTAGTGTAGTCAACCGATGCTTTATTCATAGCATCGTCGAATTCGAGTGTAAAGCCGCCAGCGTTGTTGTTATATTGAAGAAACTTAGAAAACTTTGGGTTTGTGCTGTCTGGAGTGTGCCCATTTGCTTGCACTGCAGTGGCCTGGCCGGTGGCAATAACTTGGTTGGCATTGGCATCACCAGCGACATCCTTAATCACCTTGTTGTTCACGCTGATAAAAGTGCTTGATTGCGAAATCGCAAGCGCATTGTTGGCTTTGATTTTCAAGAGATCTGTATCACTCAGCACCATTTCAATGACAGTGTTGACGTACGTACTTACACTAGTATCCTTGGCCGTTGTTACAGTATATGTAGACCCTCCCGTTTGGGTACTCTGCAAGACAATGTTGTTTTGGGGATTAAACTCGCCGTAGGTCACAGGCTCATCAAACGTAAGTTTAAAATCACCGGTGTTAATGTTAATGCTGAAGTCATCCAAGACCGGGCCAGTTGTATCATCTGTCACTGCTTCGCACCCAGTCTTTTGCTGCTCTGAGTCTAAATTCGAAGAGGATGCGACAGCATTCACTTTGTTACCTTTAATATCTGTGGCAAAATCATCTGTAAATCGAACATAACAATTTGCTTTCCTCATACACAACTCGTCAGAATCGCCCAACTTTTTCACCGCGTTCAAATCAGTCTCTGACATCGTAATCTTAATTGTGGCCGTCTCATCGCCTGACAAACTACTGCCAGCCTTCAGCGTGTACTTCACAGCATCTGATTCATCTTCATCAAAGTAACTGTGCAGTGTGAGTTTGGTGGCATCGACCGCGGTAACAGACTCATCGAATTCAATCGTGATCTCGCCAGTATCCATGCTGAACTTTTTGAATTTCACAATGGATGGTCTGGTGGAGTCTTCCGTAAAGGATGTTGCTTGCTTCAGCGCAGTAGTTGTCGTTGCTTGTATTGAATTCCCGTTTGGTTTGGTCAAGTCCTTGATTAAGGTCGTCTGAACTACCATGTAACAATTAGCTTTTGAGCTGCACAGATCGGCTTGCTTAATCGTTTCGGCATCGGTATCTGAGAACTGAACAACAATTGTGTACAATGTTGCTGTAGCATCTGTCGAAGCTACGCTTGCACTGCTGCTGATTTGAACATTTGCACCCTGTCCATCGTTGCCATTGCCGTCTGTATGCAGCAGAATCTTGGACTCATCAATTGTGTCAACGTCCACCGCTTCATCGAATTTCAAAGAAATTGTTTTCGATTCAAGGTTAATGTGCCACTCTGACAAAATTGGATCTGTATCATCTGCGACGTATGCTGTCGCGATTAAGCCAGCGCCGTCCGCTTTCGCAGCAATGTTACGATTGACCATATCTGTCACCATACCAATAGTAAAAGTCAAATGAGTGTCTGTTCTAACAGTTGCCATGGAGCCAATCAGGTTGATTGCGTTAACGTCAGCTTGAGTCAGCGTTATTTCCAGAGTGACACCATCGTCTGTGCTCTTTGTTCCGCCTGTCAACTGCTTTGATTTGCCTGCTGTTGCCGAGGCAGCATCTTGGATGGTAATTTTTGTAGAATCAAGAGAACTTGCTTTCACGACTTCGCTAAACGTGAGAATCAACTTTTTGGTGTCCAAGTCAAGTGTATACTTGGTCAGCGTTGGATCAGTCGTATCTGCAGTCACCGATTTTGCAGCCTTAGCGCTTGTATCGGCAATCGCAGTGATTGCAAGGGCTTTCGTGTCACTGATAGCACCTTCTGGGAAAGAAATAAACAAGTCTGTTGATGTTGTTGACGTTCCAGACCCAAAGCTGGCTCCTTCTTGAAGCACATTGAAATCAGCACCTGTCAATGAGAATGTCAACTCCTCCGGTTTATCTGTAACTTCATCTACAGTGGTTCCGGATCCCAAGGTCAACGTCTGTGTATTTTGAGTGTCTTTGTTTTTGTTCGACTGCAAGACGAATTGACTGGCCGTGCATGATGATTTAGTAACGGCTTCAGAAAAGGTTAAATAGATCTTGCCAGCATTCATATCCAAGACAAAAGAAGACAGGGTTGGCGCGGTAGCATCAGCTTTGTACGATGTCACTTTAGTCACGGCCGGAACGGCCGAAGCAACTCCTGCACGGTCTTTGATAAAGCCTGTGGCGGTGGCAGTCAACCAAGTGGTTGCTTGGCTTGTTGCCAGGCCACCCAGTGCCTTAATAGCGTTGGCGTCGTCGAAATCCAATGGCATCGTTACATCCGTTTGGAGGCCTTGATCATCGGCAGTGCCTGCCGTGAGTGTCTTTGCAACAGACCCATCCTGAGTCCTGATGATAATCTTGGTCGCAGTTAGCGTGGATCCGTCCACTGGTTCGCTGAAACGCATGGTTAATGATGGCGTTGATTCAAGATCGAGGTCAAAACCAGACAATGTTGGTGCTACGTTATCCGCCGTATGATCTGATGCAATGAGTCCATTGTGTGCATTGGTGGCAACACTGGAGACATCTTTTATGGTGCCTGTGGTGATTTTAACGTACGAGCTTGATTGTCCTTTTGCTACAAGTGTTTGCAGTTTAATTGCCTCAAAATCGTCATCCCCAATGTTGACGGTAATAATCTGACCACTTTGGCCACTACCGGCACTTGCAGAGGTGAGCGTCTTCTTTTGTCCGCCAGTTTCCTTCTCTTGAATAGTGATGCCAGTTGTATCAAGCTCATTAATGTTAACAGGTTCATTAAAAGTGAGAGTTATCCCAGAATTCATGTTAATTTGGAAGTCTGTCAACGTTGGAGCAGTTTGATCAGTTTTATGATCTGATGCTGTGGCAATAGCCAACGCATCAGATCCGCTTGTGTACGCCTTGTTTTCTCTGTTGCTCATGTCTCGAACAACAGCACCCTTCGCCATTACCAAAAAAGATGTAGCTTGCGTTAACCCAATTCCTTTCAATTTCATTGCGTTCAGATCGTCGTCATGAATTTTAACTGACAAGACGTCAGAGTCAGCAGTGCCTTGTTTCGTGGACTTTGCCTCATCAAGAGTAACTTGATCGCTTGTACCAGACCCTTTTTGGAGCTTGATCCCACCTACTGTTCCTGAACTTGTGTCGATAGTCTCATCGAACGTAATCTTCAAAAGGCCAGCATTCATGTCGAGGCTCCAACTTCTGACACCGCAATCTGTGGCATCGGCTACAAACGCATTGGTTCCACTAGCAATCTTTCCAGATGTGGCAGGAATGGCTGCAATGGCAACCCCAGCCATATCTTTTATGAAAGCACTTGCCAGGCTAATGTAGGTAGTGGTTGCGTCCTTGCAAATAGTTACATCTTTCTTAACGTTATTCAGAACAGTAGCGGAAAGCTTCAAAATAAGTTGCTTCCCATTGGAACTTGAAGTTGTCGAGCCGGCAAGCGCAATAGTTTCGCCAGCATTTGCATCTGCATTCTGTTTGCCCTGCGCACTTACTTGAGCAACAACGAGTTGATCATCAATGTCGACCGGTTCGTCAAAGTTCATGGTGAACTCGCCTTTGTCCAAGTCAAACTGAAAGTTGCTGAGGTTTGGAGCGGTCTCGTCAGCAACATGAGCTGCTGCTTTTTCGGTTGCGGCATTCACAGTTTTAGCAGCCGACATGTCTTTGAACGCTCCTGACTTCAAACGAACGTTGGAATCAGAACCATCAACCTTTGTAGCAATAGCAGTGTTCAATTTGATTTTGTCCACATCAGTGTCTGCCATTGTGAACTCGATTGAAGTGCCATCTGCACCGGAGTACGAGCCACTTGCGAGTGCTACCTTTTCCGAACCCGCAAAAATTTCAACCTTTGTGAAATCAGTGTCGGTTGCGGCCGATCGTACAGGCTCGTCAAAGACGACTGTAACAGTTTTAGTGTTCATGTTGACAGTTGCAGAAAGGAACACAGGCGCCGTTGTGTCGGGGACAAACTCATCGGCCGCACCTGCTTTCGCAGTATTTAATGCATCTGCCATATCAGTCATTGCACCAGCTTGAATATCGATGTAATTGTCTGTAGCACTTGTTGCCATGTTACTTACAAGCTTGATTTTGTTCAAATCAGTGTCGTGCAGATTGATGGTGACGGTCGAAGTTGGACTGGTTGAAGAAACTTCGGAAGCAGCACTGAGAGTAACAACTGACGCTTTGTTCGATGATTCGTGCACCTTGATTTTCGTGGCATCAAAATTTGCAGGCTTGACAGTTTCACTGAAACCAATGATGAGCTTCTTAGTATTCATATCAAGTTTCACGCTGGAGACGGTTGGAGCCGTCTCATCAATTTGATAAGCATGTGCTGTAACAGCATTGGTGACTCCAACAGCAGCTAGCGCCTGGCCAGCCATGTCTGTTACTGCATCTGCCGCAATCTGCAAATTAGTCGATCCCTTGTCAATAGCTAATGCATCTTCTGTTGTGATTGCATTTACATCATCATCTGACAGCGTCACAGTCAGAACCTTGCCATCCGCAGTACCGATTTCACTGTCTGTGAGCGTTCGCTTTTGACTGTTCGCGTTTTTCGTTTCATACAACGACAACTTCCCTACTGTAAGCGATGATGCTAACATAGGTTCATCAAATGTGAGGCTAATTTTCTTTGTGTTCATGTTTAACGAGAACTTTGTGAGTGTTGGCGCTGTCTGATCGTTAGTGAATCCATTGCCGATGGATTTGACAACTTCGGCAATGCCATTTCCTATCATATCGGTAACGCCATTTGCCGAGAACTTCAAGCTTGAAGTGGCAGCCGACACACCAACAGACTTGTCAAGCTTAATTGCCTCGATATCGCCAGCAGACAGTTGCACCGTAACTGCCAACCCATTCGAGCCTTTGCTGGCAAATGTGTCGAAAACGCGGGACTTGCTTGCATCAGCATTTTGAAGCGTCATCTTTGCCTCCGTCAATGATGACGCTAGCACCGGCTCGTTGAAAGTTAGCACCAATTCAGCAGGGGCCTTGTTCAAGTTGAAGTTAAAGCTAGACAACGTTGGTTTGCTTGTGTCTGCCTGAAATCCAGTGTCAGCTGTTGCAATTACGGCAGCAGCTGCCGGAATGTTTCCAATGGAGCGCGGCGTTGAAGCAGTATCTTTAATGGCCCCAGCTGCAAGGGTCACGTACGTGTTGCTTGTTTCCGTGCCCATTGTACTTTCAAGCTTGATTGCATTCTTGTCATCATCGCTAAGGGAGATGTCAACTACAGTAACCAGTTCTTGACTCGTGGTCGATCCAGATGTTAAAGTACGGAGAGTGGAGGTGTCCCCTTGATCAGCACGAACAGTAACGCCAGTGCTGACCAGCGTGCCGGCATTGACGGTTTCATCGAACGTGAGCGAAAGCACGCCAGTTTCCATATTAAGCGAAATAGCCGACAAGGATGGATCACCTGTATCTTCAACAAATGCAGCAGCCTGCTCGCCAGTTGTAAGTGCAGCAACAGGTTTTCCAACCATATCTTTGATCATCCCAGCTTCAATTTTTAAGAAAGTGTTGCCCCTCGTTGTCGCAATGTTGGCTTGTGCTTTGATTGCGTTCGCATCGGCTACATCGATGTCGACAACAAATTCGGTTCCATCAGCAGACGACGTGCCACTGTTGGTAAGCGGCACGCCCGTTTGCCCCGACGCAGTACCATACAGCACCAGCTTGCCAGCCACCAAGGTGCCAGTATCGACAGATTCTTTCATAGTGACCGTCATTTTTCTGGTATGCATATTGAGTTCGAACTTCTCCAGCAACGGTGCTGTGTTGTCAGCTGTGAAGCCATTAGCTGCTACCTTCTTTGCAGAGGCCGCGCTGATGGCAATCATTGCTCTGCCCTCCATATCTTTGAAAGCCGCTGCACCCATGGTGATGTAGGTCTTGTCTTCACTACTGGCCAAATTTGTGTTTGCAGTAATAAAGTTGAGATCAGCAGCAGCCAAAATAATACTGACGGCGATGCCCGAGACTGTTTCAGTAACGGTGCCTCCTGACAACGTCCGTTTGTCTGACGTGGTCCCCTGTTGGTTTTGCAAAACAATCTGAGTCAAATCGTACTTGTTTGCAGCTGAAATATCCACAGTTTCGTCAAAGGTCAAGGCCAGTACTTTGGTATCCAAGTTTAGTGTGTATGAGGACAACCTTGGAGCGACGTCATCCGGCTCAAACCCGTCGGCTTGACGAGCATTCTCGGCTCCCAAGGCTGTGACTGCCTTTGGTGTTGGTGCCAAGTCAGTAATGAAAGCAGCATTCATTTTCAAGTTTGTGGTTAAAGCAGCACGTGCCAAAGCAGTTTCAGTCTTGATACCATTTAAATCTGTATCGCCAATCTGAACCGTGATTTCCTTGCCGTTAGTATTACTAGCAGAACTAGCCGACGTGAGTGTAAACGTTTTCACCCCGTTTGTCGAGGCCGCCGAACCGCTTTGGAGAGTTAATTCTTTTACATCAGCGGAACTGGCTTTCACCACTTCACTGAAAGTGAGCACCATCTCCCCAGTCGCCATATCAATGGTGTACGCAGACAACGCAGGGCTGGTATCGTCAACGTTCAAGGACGTTGCTTGTTTGCCGCTTCCATCAGTGACGGCTTTGAGTTTTCGCGCCGGATCGGCCATATCTTTGATAGTAGCATCAGTTACAGTAATAAACGTGTCTGAACCATCCACTTTCGTTGCCATATCTGTAACCAACTTTATAGCGTTAATGTCATCATCGTTCAAATACACAACAACAGAATCACTGTTGATGCTTTGCCTGCTGCTTGTAACGTCGCCTGTAAGTTGGTATGGAGTTTGGCCAGCACCGTTTGCATTTGCGGCCTTTGCAATGCTGATGCCAGTGGCATCAAGTGTGGAAGCCTTGACAGTTTCAGTAAATTTGATGGTTATGGTGCCGGCATCCATGTCCACGGTGTACGTCGACACTTCTGGATCCACATTGTCCCCTTGGTACGCTGTGGCCGGCCCAAGAGCACTCGTTGCTGCCTTTTCTACGAGACTTCGCCCGGCAGTATCTTTGAAAGCGCCTGACGCAAGAGCAAGGAACGACGAATCTGCGGCGGCAGCAAGTGCAGTTTCTTTCTTAATCGCGTTCAACTCATCCGAGTCAATAACCAAAGTAATGGTCTTTGAGTGGGTCTTTGGGTTGATGGCCGAACTGGTAAGTGTCACAGATTTAAAACCCTGATCGCTGCTACTGCCATGGCTTTGAAGTGCAACCTTTGAACCATCGAAGAAATCTGCATCAATGGCCTCAGAAAACACGATTACCAATTTGCCAGTTGCCATGTTGATGCTGAACGAAGTAACGGTTGGATCTGTTTGGTCTGCTTTAAAGGCGTTCGCTTCGCATTGCTTTGCAGAGGAGGCAGCAATAGCAGTGATAGCATTGCCGACCTTGGCGTTGTCCTTAACAGTAGCTGCGGTCAAACTCAAGAAAGTGTTGGAGGCGCTTGTTGCCAAATCAGACAGTGTTTTGATAGCATCCACGTCTTCATCTTTCAACGTGATGACAACAACGACGCCGGTCACGGATTTGACTGTTCCACCAGTCAAAACTTTTTGCTCCACCGCATTTCCGGCTGCAGATTTTGCTTGCAGGGTTATTTTCTCAAAGTCGATGGTAGCGTCCATGTATTCCGAAAACGTCAATGCAAGTTCCTTGGCATCCATGTCCAATCCAAACTTTTCCAACGTTGGAGAAATCGAGTCCGCTGTATACGTAACTTGTCCATCGCCACCCATTGATCTGGCTGTCAGTTTGAGCGGAATAAAGTCAGATACAGCATCTGCAGTCAACGCAACATACGTTGTTGCAGCCTCTTCGGCAAGGCCGGCTGTTTTGCGAATATAAGTTTCATCAGCTGCGTTGAGTTCGATTATTAACTCGGTTTCATCGGACGATGCAGTAACAGATGCTGGGGGAGCAGTTAAGACCCGTTTTTTGGTGCCACTTGAGTCTTGGATTGTTACCTTGGTGGCGTCAAACGTACCTTTGTCAACAGCTTCCGAGAATGTCAAAGTTAGGGTGTGTGTGCCCATGTGCCACGCAAACCCAGTAAGAGTTGGGTTTACTGAATCCGCCACGTAAGACGCAGCCTTTTTCCCTTTCCCATCAACAATCGCAAGAACTGAATCGTCATTGAGATCTTGCATCATTTGAGCAGTAAACCGAACGTGTGAATCCGAAGCATCGGCAGCACTTGCCAAACCATCAATCTTTTTCATTTCAAGAACAGAAGCTGTTCCTAAACTCACAACTGCAACGTAGCCGTTGGCCGTGGCGCACGTTGATGTAGAATCGAGAGTAACTTCTTTACCAGTTGCGGCAGTTGCAGCATTTTGTATCGTCAAGGCTGTTGGATCGAACGTCGCAGGCTTCACAACATCTGTAAATGTCATAGTGAGCGTGTTGTCAAAAAAATTCAAAATGTACGAATCAAGCTCCGCAGGCGTGCTGTCGGCAGTATATTTTGAGACCGCTTGGCCGCTTGAATCTGCCTTGGCAGCCAGCTCAACATTTGCCATGTCTTTGAAGGCGCCAGCAGCGTATGAAATGAACGTAGACCCTTTGGTGGTCGCAAGAGTCGACACGAGCTTAATGCCTTTGAAGTCAGCATCTGTTATTTCAACTTCGACCGTTGTCTGCCCTGCAGAAGTGCCTGAGACCAGGCTTCCGCCAGTCATTTGGTATACTGGCGTGTTGCTATCCTTCGTCGCAGCCTTTTGAATCAGAACTTTTGTCATGTCCACAAAACTGGTAATTGGTTCAGAAAAGACAAACGTGAATTGCTTAGCGTTCATGTCCAGCTCGTAACTCGTAATCGTTGGAGGCGAAGTGTCTGGTGTGTATCCACCCGCCGCCACCCGAAGAGCGCCACCATTTGCCTTCGCATTCACTTTATTCGCTGATGGCGCAGTATCAACAATCAGCGTGTCAGGGAACGTAATCCACGTTGTTGCCTCGGACTTGCAGAGTCCTGCGATGGCCTTGATTTTCGCCAAGTCTGTAGCACTGATGGAGACGGAGACTTGCTCGGGCCTGTCCGCCACTGCCGCAAATGTACTGCCAGCAGATAACGCCACCGTTGTCAGCGTTGCAGACTGGGCATCTTGTAGAGTGAGCGACGTCACTGTAAAAGAGGTGATGTCTACGGTTTCATCAAACGTAAGCACAATCGTACCTGATTGAATATTAACAGTATATGCGTCTAAAGATGGCCGCTTGTTATCTTTCGTGAATGTTCCAGTCCTAATGGCAGCAGAGTCTGGAACTGCAGTGATTTTGTTGTTGGCATGGTCCTCAAAAGCAGAATTCTTGAACGAAACGTAGCAAATACCTTTGTACGTACAAACAAACGGATCCGCTTTGATTTTGTTGAGGTCTGTAGCACTTAATGTGACCACAATCGTTTTGTCCAAATCGCTACCGGCAAGAGTACCTCCACTCAACGCAACTGAGCTCTCCGCATCCGAAGGTTCTGTTTGGAATTGCAAATCAGCTGGAACAAACGAATCCTTATCGATCGGTTCCTTAAACTTCAACGTAAAAGTGCCAGCCAAAAGATCAAATGCCGAAAATGTGACCAACGCTGGATCGGTGCCATCTGGAGTATGCGATTTTGCTTCCTTGCCACTCCCTTGGCTAAGGGCTGTAATTTTAAGGTCAACCATGTCTACAGACAAATCTTCCGTCAGCGTGAGGTAGCAATCAGTCTTAGCACTGCACCAACCCGGGACCGATAGAATTGTATGATATTGTGTTTCCGTCAACGTGAGTACAAACTCGTCCGTGTTGGTTTCAGCAATACTTGCACCAGTCAACGCAACATTCTTGCCATCTGCCTTCGTTGCTGCATTTTGCAAAAGCAATTTCGAAGGATCGACAGATTTAACCGACTCTGTGAATGAAAGCGCAATTGTGCCAGTAGGGTCCCCACTGAGATCTATCGTCCACTCTTTCAAAGCTGGTTTTGTGGTGTCGGCGGTGTAATCGGAAGTGGCGGCCAATTCAAGGGCAGCAGAGGATGCCCTAGCTTGCGCTGCGTTGCCCTTCACATCTTTAATCAATGTTGTCCCGTGCGAAAAGAAAGTACTCCCTGCGTTGATGGCGAGACTAGTACTCTCTTTGATCGCGTTCGCATCAGGCACAGTAATGTCAATAACTACAATGCGCGTGATTGCATCTTGTCCGGATTGCAACGCGCAATTGCCGCTTAGTGTATGGCTAACACCGCTAGCAATAGCTGCCTTGCTTTGAACTTTCATGGAGGCAGTTGAAGCATCATAGCTTTCCGTTTTCACAACTTCGTCAAACGAAAGAGTCAACTTCAGTGTGTTCATGTTCAGTTCAAACTTTTTAAGAATTGGACCAGAACCATCTTGCGTTACAGTTGCAACATTCTTTGCTGAAGTGCCAGCAATCTGAACAACACCAAATTCAGCTGCATCAACAGTGATCTCGCCAACAGCTAACCAAGTTTCGGCTTTGCTCCTAGAAAGCTTCGCATGCGATTTCAACGTGTCAAGTTCATTACCATTAATAGTGATGACAAGACTTGCCAGGTAGCCTGATTGGCCACTTTTAACGCTGCTTTGCGCAAGGTTGAGCGGTGCTGTTGCACTGTTAACATTCTGTGTGTCTTGGAGAGTAAGGGCATTCACAGCAAAACTTGCAACCTTAATGGCCTCTGAGAATTCAAGAGTAATTTCTCCCGTGTTGAGGTTGAGATCAAATGAAGAAAGTGTTGGCGCAACCATGTCCGCAGTATACCCGGTTGCTTTTTGTGCAGCGCCTTTTGAAATCGCATTCAAGCGTTGATCAGCCATGTCAATTGCTCCAAGCTCGCCTATAGTCAAGTATGTAGTTTCTTTGGAGATGGCCAAGTTTGGTTTGTTTGCCCGCATTGCATGCACATCAGAGTCAAGCATGGTGATAGTAATGATGTTACTGTCGCTGTTTGACACGGTCGACGATGCAGCCAGAGTGTATGAAAGATCGTCAGAATCTACTGCAGCTTGCAACTTGATCAGTTCTGGTGCAACAGTAGATGATTTGATTGTCTCAGAGAACGTCAGAACCAGCTTTCCGGGAAGCGCTCCGTTGGTCATGTCAAACGAATAGGTAAGCAGATCTGGACGCTTCGTATCACTGGTAAAACCGCCGCCGTCCACTTTCTTTGCAGACAAACCGTTTGACGGGTTACCAGACATGTCATTGATAGCGCCAGCACCAAGCTTCAAGTACGTAGAACCTTCACTGCTCGCCAAACCGGTGTCGACCTTGATTGCGTTGGCATCTGCTGTAGCTAATGTAAACGTCACAATCAACCCGTTGCCTGTCGTGGCTGTCAGCGCGCCCGAAAGATCCACTTTTTTGGTGCCCGATACATCGCTTTGAATCGTGAATTCGGTTGCTTCGACATCTGCTACACGCACTGGCTCATCAAAAGTAAGCGTAAGTGCGTTGTTAGAAATGTCAAGCTCAAACCCAGTGCACGTTGGCTTGCTTTCTTCATCGGTTACTAGCGCCGCACCGTCCCCAGCTCCGGTTGCAACGGCCGTAACAGCTTTGCCTGCCATATCCTTGATAGCATCTGTTCCTGTGGAAATGAAAGTGTCGCTCGGGGTGTCCGTTTTGGAACCTGTACCGATTTTGTCTTCCAACTTGATTTTATTGAGGTCCGCTTCAATCAGAGTGACCGTCACAATCGTGTTGTCAGTTGCCGCAGTCGGCTCGGCTGTTGTAGCATCCAATGGGATTTTGACAGCTCCGGTTTCGCCGCTGTTCGCTTTCGATTGCAGAGCAAACTTGTTTGGCACAAAGGTTGCCACGTCTACTGGCTCACTGAAAGTGAGAATAAGCGTCTTCGCCTCCATATCCAGCGTGAAGTCGTCCAGAGTGCCTGCAGTGGTATCCTCCACGTACGCAGTTGCCATTTTTGCATTCGAATCAGAAAGAAGCGCTGCAGGTCGAGAGTTTCGATCCTTGATAACGCCAGCAGCCAGAGAAATGTACGAGTTCTGCTGGTCGGTTGCTAGTCCAGCAATACCTTTGATGTACTGCAAATCGGCATCAACCATCTTCACAATGATGTCCGTGCCGTGGTCGGATGATGTACTTGTGGGTCCCGTAAGTTTCCTTTTCTTTGTTGCTGTGGTCTGATCTTGAATGGTGATTTTTGATCCGTCCAATTGATCTTTGTCTACAGTTTCGGTAAAAGTGAGGGTAAGGGTTCCTGCATTCATATCAATCTTGAACGATTCAAGCTCTGGGGCTGTCGTGTCAGGGACATGTTGGTCTTTTGAATCATCCGCTCCAATCGCGGAGTTTGTGCCAGTCACAGATACACCTCTGTCAACAAAATCTTCTGCTGCCCCGCTGAGGACACGCAAAAAGCTGTTTGATGCAGCCGTCGCCAAGTTGAGATCGTTTTTAATTGTGTTTCGATCAGCTTCGGCAATCGCAATGACGAACACGTTGACAGATTCTTGCGTGACGACCGATTCAGAGTTGAAAGTAAGCTTTGAAGATGCACCGTCAGCCGCTGTTCCTTGAATAACAAACTTTTCCGGTTTGATTGAATCCTTTTTCACAGACTCATCAAAAGTAACTTTCAACGTGTGCGCATTCATGTCAATTGTGAACGCTGTGACTTCAGGATCAGTGCTGTCAGGCGTGTGTCCATCTGTAATCGGAGTTTTGGCACTGCCATCAGTAATGGCAACAACATCTTCATCGTTTGCACCGTTGAAGGCTCCAGCTGACATGACAATGAACGTATTACTCCTGGCCGTTGCAATGGACGTCTTGGCCTTGATTTCGTTCAAATCTACAGCACCGATCTTCAAGGTCATGTAGCGACCATCTGAGCTTGCTGTTGTTGTTGCCGCTGTCAATGTGTAAAAATCACCAGTCCCCCTTGTAGCTTTGCCTTGGATAGTGAATGCAGTCGGATCAAGGGAGCTGCTTTTGATAACATCGTCGAAGGTAAGCTTGAGCTCGCCCAGGTTCATGTTCAACGTGTACGTTTGCAAGCTTGGCAAAACGTCATCACTGGCAACAGAGTCGGCCTGTAGATTTGCTTTCAACTGATTGCTCCGACTATTTACGTCCGTGGCAGCACCGACACTAACAGTAACAAAGCAATCAGATCCATCTGCCTCTGTTGCAATGTTGTTGTCAGACTTGAGCGCAACAGCATCGGCGTCGGTAAGGGCAATTACTAGCTCTGTGGTGCGATCGCCAGTCACAGTAGCTCCCGAGAGCTGCTTGACAGAAGCACTACCAGCAGCGTTTGCCGCCAGTGAAATTTTGGCATGGGCAAACCCAGCTTTCTTCATTGGTTCGTCAAATGTGAGCGTGAGGGTGTTTGAACCAAGATGAACCGAAAATTTGGTCACCTTCGGGCCTGTAATATCTTCTACGTAAGTGTCAACTTGTGCCGCTGAAGCAGCGTTTACAGCTGGATTTTTGTTCTTGGCGCTTTGAGAGTTCAAGGCCATGTCGGTAATGGCACCTTCATCCAATTGAATCCGCGAAGTAGCTGCATCAGACGCCATTTCCTTCGCTTTGAGGGCGTTGGCATCTGTTGCAGAAAGATCGATGACGATGGTGTTGCCGTTCGATGAAGTAGTGCTACTGTCACTGAGGGTAACTACCAGACCATCTGATGCGGACTTTTCTCGTATTTTGATTTTGGTGACGTCCAACGAACCTGCTTGAACAGATTCGGTCCACACAAGCGTAAGCTTGTTCAAATTCAAGTCAAGTGTGGAGGCCTTTACAGCTGGCCCAGTGTCGTCAACAATAAAGCTAGCTGGGACACGCTTTGAAAGGAAGCCCGCAGACGAAGCATCAATTGGCACAACGTCCTTGCCAATCATATCGGCCACAAGTTCCTTGGCAAACGAAATCCAACAGTTACCTTGCTGAGTGCACAGTCCTTGAGAGTTCTTGATAGAGTTGAGATCGGCCTCTCCAATTGTAATCACGAGCTCCGCTCCATCTGAAGTTGACTTGCGGGATGAAGATGCTGCTGTCAGAGTGAACGTTTCAGTGTTATGGGACGTGCCAAGAATGATTTGCTCCACTTTCGCGGTGCTGACGTCGACAGGTTCTGTGAACTCCAACGTAATTTCATTGTTTTCGAGATCAAACTTGGAGAATGATTTCAGACTTGGAGCAGTGTTGTCGGGAGTAATGCTTGCAGCTTTGAACGCAGCGGCTCGGAGTTCATCCGAGTTTACAGCAAGATCAACAATTTTTGAACCGCCAAGTACGTTGAGGTAGGTGTCCGATCCGTCTGCTAATGTTGCCAAGTTCGCTTTCAGTTTCAATCCGGCAGTGTCTTGAGCAGAAAGTAAAAACTCCTTCGTGAGGCTTGTTGTATCCGAGGCATCGAATCCACCTGTATCCGTGAGAGTATATTTGATGGATCCATCTGAGTTTTGGATTTCTAACTTCCCAATGACAAGATTGGTTGTCTTTGTTTTGGCCCGGAACGTAACAGATACTTTGCCTCCAAGGTCATTATTGTTATTGTCAACGTTGTTCATGTCGAGAGTCCAAGATGAAATATCTGGAAAGTGCGCAACAGTGAACACAACGTTGCCAACTTCAGTAGTACCACCTGTCATGTAGGCCGTGACTTTAAATGGATCGTTAACATTGGGAGGTGCCTGCGCTTTGAAAGTCATTGTCGAACTTGCACCTGTGCCAGATCCTTGCGTCACCCCGCCGCCATTCGGAGAGGTGATCGACGTTCCAGTTCCTGTTGCAACAGGTGTACCAAAGTCTGTTGCAACGCCAGTGGTGGCACTGCCACCCGAATCTTTGACGGTGATCGTACAAAGCACAGTTTCCCCAGTTCGAACAACGTGAAGTGCATTAGACGTTTCGCCAACACAATCAAGTGTAGACGATGCATGCGGGGTGCCGGCTACAAATACACTGATCGCTGATTGGTCAAAATCAGCACCGCCATTGCCACTCGACATTTTCCCACGAACGGTGATGGCAGTGCCCACAGCTGTGCCTGACGTGAATGAAAATTTCATGGTGGCACCGCCAGTTACAAAATTGACGCCAGAGCTTGGATCGAGAGAGGCATGGTTGTTGCCGGTAATTGTTGGCGTATCAAAGTCTTCGGCAGCACCAGTTGTTGCCCCACCATTGTCTTTCAACGTAATGACGCAATCAACCTCTTCGTTGACACGAACAGTGGTAGTTTGACTGCGCCGTCCAAGGCAAGCAACTTCTGATTTGGTATTCGGTGTGCCAACAACAGCGAATGTAACTGTTGTAATAAAGTTGTTGTTGTCGGACACCACTGGCACTTTCACATCAAAGTTGGCCCCGACTGAGGTTGGCGCTTTGAGAGTAAACGTGAAGCTATCCCCCGACGTAACCGATCCTGTAACGCCGCCACCAGTTGGAGCATTTACAGTCCCGCCTGTCACAGATGGAGTTCCAAAGTCGGTTTTCACACCAGTCGTGGTGCCTTGAGCATCTCTGGAAACGATAGTGCAGTCAACCAATTCACCAACTCGAACAGCAAGGCCGCCGCTTCGCTGACCAGCGCAAGTCATTGTAGACGCTGCCGTTGGAGTACCTACAAGCTTGATAGTAATCGCGTTGTTATTGTTGATGATGCTGTTATCGCTTAGTTTACCTTTAATCACGTAGGCAGTTGCAATATTATCCGGAGCAGTCGAACTGAAGACGAAATTTGAGCCTCCATTGGTACCCGTCACAGTGCCGGTCGAAGGCAGATAGCCGCCTCCGTTTCCTACGTCCGCCTTGGCAAAATCGCCAGTGACAGCAGTGGTGTCGGCACCATTCGAGTCTTTTGCTTTAATTGCGCAGTTGACCTTCTCGCCCAACCTTACCGACGTCGTTCCACTCCGTCCACCTGTGCAAGTCAAGGTAGACTTTACGCCTGGCGTTCCAACAACTTTGACTGTCACATCACCTTGTGTGAAGTATTTGTTGGACCAACGGGGACCAAGACGACCTTTAGTAACAACAGTGTCGCCAACAGTGTTCGGTGCGTTGATGGTGTATTTCATGACGCCGCCATCCGTGTACGAGGTTGCCAGGTTTGAACCGCCAGCGTTGGCAATTGGGTTGTTTCCGTCGGCAGGAGCAAAATCTGATGCCAAACCAGTTGTCGCGCCTCCAGCACCGAGGACGGTGATGGTGCACGTCATTTGTTCGCCAACTCGAGTAAACGCCACACCAGACCGGTCACCAACGCAAGCTACAGTAGATGCTTCAGTTGGCGTCCCGACGACGAGAAGTGTGTAGACACCCTGAGAAAATGCATCGCCAGTTGCAAGCTTCCCTGCAATTGTAAATGTGTCGCCAGCACTGGCAGGTCCAGTAACTTTAAAGGCCACCTTCTTCCTGTCGTCGCTTCGCGTTGCTGTTGTCTGGCTAGTTCCGCCAACGTGGGTAAACGCGTCAAGGTCTTGCAACACGCCAGTCGTTTCACCGGTTGAATCTTTGAACAGCACTGTGCATTCTGCCTTTTCGTCACCACGTACCAACCCAACTTCGTTTGTATCTTCACCCGTGCAGGTGATAGATGTTGCATCAGTAGGTGTGCCAACAACTTCAATTGTTTGAGTCGATCCAGAAATAGCTCCGGCACCATTGGCTGTAGACATCTTCACGATAACTGTCGAGTCACCAAGTTGGGCACCAGAGTCGAACTTGAATGTTGCAGTTCCTGCGCCCGTCACCGGAGAGACAGTCACGCCAGTAGAGGGAGAAAGGTTGGCCCCGTTTGTGATAGTTGGCGATGCAAAGTCAGTAGCAACGCCAGTTGTATCGCCGTCTGCATCCTTGATTGTAATTGTGCACTGGACTTCTTCGTTTATTCGCACGTCGGTTGTACGAGTGCTGACTTTCCCCTTGCATTCCAAAGCGCTTTCAGTTGTCGGCGTACCGACCATTGTCAAAGAAATTTTGCCTTCCGCAAACAGCGTTCCATCTTCAAGCTGGCCAGTGGCAGAAAATTCGGTTGCCACACCATTTGTTACCAAAGAGTTTGGTGAGGTCATATCGACTGTAATGGAAGAAAGATCAGATGCTTCCTCAAGATCCTGTACCGCGGTGCCCCCAATTACAGCAGGCTTCTTAAACTGGCTTTTCTGAGCAGTGGTAGCACCATTTGCATCCCTAGGAGTGATTGTACAGACTGTTTTTTCACTTTTACGCACAGAAACCGTTCCTGAACGATCGCCAAGGCACACCATTGTGGAGAGCTGAGCAGCAGTCCCACTCATCAAAATAGCTTTGTCCCCTTGCGAGAAAAAGGCACCACCCAGCGGCGTAGACAACTTGCCTTTCACAGTAAACGCAGTTGAAATGTCTGCTGGCGCAGTGACCTTGAAAGTCATGGTTGAGCCTGGGCTGACATAACTAACAGAAGTGACCGCACTCCCGGAGCTTGAAGGCAAGCCGAAATCCGTAGACAAGGCACGAGTGGCGGCACCTGATGCATCTTTCACAGTAATGGTGCAAGTAGTTCGCTCGCTAGCTTCCACAATGGTAGTTCCAGATTCATCGCCGATACACGCTATGGTAGAAGTGATAGCAGGAGTACCAATCGTTTCCATTGTGAAAGCAAGGGCAGCATCGTTCGAGTCTGTGAACGAGTCGTCGTTCGCAAGCTTACCAGTTGCTTTAAAATCAGTGCCAACAGTAGTCCCAGCTTTCAAAGCTACGCTCATTTTTCCACCAGCGCCAATCGCAGTGACGGTTCCGGTGGCAGAACCGGCAACAATAGCAGGCACCTTGAAATCAGATGCGAAGGCGTTAATGTTATTACCGTCTGAATCTTTGCAAGTGATGATGCACGTAATGGCTTCGGACGTACGGACGTGCGTTTGAAGCTTGGAATCATCGCCTGTGCACACCAGCACAGATTTGTCGCTTGGGGTGCCTTTGACTGCAAGAACGAAAACACCTGTGCTCAGCGTTGCATCATTCGCAAGCGTTGCAGTGAAGGTGAAGGTGGCCCCGCTTGTAGCCGGTGCCTTGGCCGAAAAGGTGAAGGTGGCTCCCGAATCTCCTGTAGTCAAGGAACTGGACAACTCCAAACCACCACTTGTGGCAACCTTAAAGTCTTCAGCAAAACCTTTAGTGGTACCGGCAGCATTTCGAACGGTAATTGTGCAATCCGTGGTCTCTCCATGCCGCACATCTGTGCTGCCTGATGAGCTGCCCACGCAAGCCAGCGTCGAAGCCGTGGTAGGTCTGCCACGGACTGTGGTGAACGTGTGCTTTCCTTCCAACGCAGTGCCGGTTGTCAGTTTCGCAGCAATGTCGAAGCTGGCCCCAACCGTAGCAGGTGAATTGATGGTAAACGAAAGTTCAGTGTGCTTTACGGAGTTTGTGGTTTTTTCTGTTGCGGTGATGCCAGACAACCCTGTGCCGCCTGTACTTGTCGGCGTGAAAAAGTCTGTCAAAAGGCAGGTCGTTAGGGCACTGTCTGAATCTTTGCATTGAATGACGCACGATACCTCTTCTTGAATCCGCACGTCAGATGTGCCACTCCCACTTTCCGTACCCGTGCATGCAATCGTAGACTTCTGAGTCGGCGTCCCGAGAACGGTAACATCGACAGCAGCGTTGCCCACATTTGCATTGCCAATCTTTGCTCTAATATTGAAAGCAGCAGAAACTTCACCGGTAGAAAGTACTTCAAACACGACTTCTGAATTTGACTTTTGTGCCTTTTGCGTATTAGCGACAAGGTTACCAGCAACGATGGTAGGAGATGCAAAATCTGATGCAAAGCCTGTTGTTGGATCACCATTCGCATCTTTGATCGAGATTGTGCACTTGGCTTTCTTACCTTTGCGAACAAAAGGACCAGGTGTCTCAACACCAATACAGGCCATAGTGGACGCTGTAGTAGGGGTTCCAATAACTTCCATCGAGTAAGCGCCTTGCGAAAAGGTTACAGTTGAACCTCCCGTGACGACGTTGCCCGTAACTGTAAATGTGGCGCCGACGGTGCTTGGAGCGGTCAGCGTGAACGTAAGAGTGCCCCCGTTTCCAACAACTGCGGGGCTTCCTACACCTGAACCTCCAACGGTGGCGGCCTTCGCAAAATCGCTGGCCTGCCCAGTTGTGGCACCGTTGCTGTCCTTGACAGTAATGGTGCAGGTCGCAGTGCCACCCGCACGAATCTGCGTTGATGACGTTGGGTTAGCACCTGTACAGGCAAGGGTGGATTCTCGCCCAGGACCGCCAAAGACGCCCATGACAATTTCAGACGGGGTGAGCGCTGACCCGTCCTTAAGGGTCGACTCAATCTTAAATGCTTGGCTTGTAGACGCAGGAGCAGTTACAGTGAAAGCAAACTTCGTTCCATCATCATCGACATCTGTGAGCGCCCCAACATTAGTTCCGCCTGTGATTGTGCCAGACTTGAAATCAGACACAAGACCGGTCGTAGCGCCGGTGCCGTCTTTTACAGTGATGGTGCATGTGACAACTTCCAACACGCGCACGTTTGCGGTGCCAGTGTCATCACCTACACATGCAATGGTCGATGCACTCGTAGGCGTGCCGATGATGAGAAGCGTCTCAGTAGCTTCAAAATCAGCAGAAGCGCCGTTGACAGTCACTTTTCCGGTCACTGTCACGGTGTTTCCTACAGCGCCAGCATTGGCATTTCCGTCGCCATCTTTAGCAGTGGCATAATTCCCAACTTCAAAGGACATCTTTGCTCCAGAATCGGCACCACCGACAACCTTGATACCTTTGGATGTGGTATAGGTACCCTTGTCAACACCTGGAGTAAGGAAGTCTGCCGCATACGCGGTGGTGGCGCCGTTAGAATCTTTTACCGTGATGGTGCATGTTGCAGTTTCAGTCAATCGAACCTTTTGTGTCTTGGTGACATCACCTGCGCAAACAATCGTCGACTTTGCGTTTGGCTGGCCAACAACTGTGTTACTGACTGCGCCCTCTGAAAAGAGCGTTCCGTCTGCCAACTTACCAGTCACGGTGAATGTGGCACCAGCAGTTGCTGGCGCGACCACAGTGTGTTTCACTGTCAAATAGCCGGTCACATCTTGAACGCTGCCAACACTGGTGCCGCCAACGGTATCTGATTTCGCAAAGTCAGCCGCTCGACTTGTTGTAGCAGCACCATTAGCATCCTTAATGGTAATGGTGCAAGTTACTGTTTCACCTTTACGGACATCTGCTCCCTTTGCGCCAACGCAAGAAATGGTGGACTTTGAGCTTGCAGTGCCAAGCATGACAAAGGTGAATGTGTCGCCGCCAGAGCCATCATGATCGAGCGATGAGTCATCCCCCGCAAGAATAGCCTTCACGGTGAACGGCGTTAACCGGGATGCAGGGGCAGTGGCCTCAAAGTAAAATTCAGCCCCCTCTGCTGCATTGCCGGCTGCAACGACATCAGCAAGCCCCGACACCTCAGACCCCCCTGCAATTGTGCCCGATTTGAAGTCGGATACCAGGGCAGTCGTTGCCGCAGAGTCATCCCTAACAGCAATGGTGCATTTGACTCGCTCTCTTTCTCGGACCTTCTCGCCATCGTTTGTTATTTTCCCAACGCACGAGATTCTAGACTTTTGAGTCGGTGTGCCAATAATGAGCAACGTCTCAGCGGCAGCGAAATCTACAGTTCCGGTCTTAATTTTTCCAGTGATCGAAATGGTATCTTTGACGGCACCGCCGTTGTCAGCAAAGTCTTTGATCTCGAAAACCATCTTGGCACCAGAATCAAGACCGCCTGTTTCTTTAATGCCCTTAGTGCTGTCGATAACGGCAATGGTACTGGATGTGCCATGTTTGACAAGAGTAGGGTTGCTGAAATCTCCTGGGAAACCAGTTGTAGGGTTCCCGCTGCTGTCTTTAACCGTAATAGTGCAGGAAGCAACCTCACCGATGCGAACTTTTTGGATCCCAGTCACTTTGCCAGCACAGACAATAGTCGATTTTTGGTGTGGCGTGCCGACAACTGTGAAACTCTGGGCGCCTTCTGCAAACAGGGAATCATCGGCCATTGTGCCCGTGACAGTAAACGTGGCACCGGCAGAAGTTGGGGCTTTGTACGAGAAGGTAACTGTCAGTGCATTTGATGCGAGTGCCAAGGCCCCAAGAGTATGGCCCCCGGTGGTGGTTGGGCTCGCTTTGAAATCAGCCGTATCACCGGTAATCGCCGACCCGTCTGCTTTCAGCGTGTACGTGCAGTCCGTCTGCTCGTTTGCCCTCACGTGCGTGCTGGCAGAGGTCGTTCCAACGCAATCGAGCTCCGAAGTGATGTCCGGGTTGCCTCGGATATCATCGAAATCCTTGACTGTCAAAGCTGTGCCATCCGCAAGCTTGACAGTGCACGTAAACTCGTCATCTGTCTTGGCCGGTGAGGTCATTGTAAACGTCAGCGTAGTGAATGTAACCTGGCCAGCAGTTGTTGTGGCAACAGTGTACGATGAAATGCCGCTTCCGCCCTTAGATTCTGGTGATTTGAAATCACTCTCAAGGCAGGTTGTTCCCACCTTTTGGCCATCAATTGTCTGTCGGCATGTGACAATGCACGTAATCTCTTCAGAGGTCCGGACAAACGTTGCCGAACTGTCTTCTTTACCGGTGCAAGCCAAGATGGAGTCCGCTGTTGGCGTGCCAATAACCTTTACAGTTGTTTTGGCATCTCCAATGACTGCATTCCCTGCTTTTAACCTACCTCTGGCAGAAAACTCTTCGCCAATGTCTGCAGTTGGCGTCATTGTGAATGTCACTTCGGTAGACGATGAAATCGATGTGAGCTCTGTGTTTGTTTTTAACGCGCCGCCAACAATAGTTGGCGTAGCAAAGTCATCTGCAAAGCCAGTAGTGTCATCGTCGTTCGCGTCTTTAATCGTGATGACGCACACTGCATCTTCGCCTTTTCGCACGTGTGCACCAGGGGTGGTTGCACCATTGCATTCGAGCGTGGACTTTGCGGCAGGGGTTCCCATAACTTCCATTGCGTAGGCACCCTGAAGGAACTTAAACGATGTTGAACCAATCACAACCTGCCCGGTAATAGAAAACGAGTCGCCAACTCCGGATGGCGCAGGCACAGTGAATGTAAGCTTCGACCCATCGGTTGGGTCGCTTGGGACGGATGGCTGCGTTGCAACAGTCCCGCCAATCATGACAGCTTTGTCAAAGTCAGCAGCTTGACCAAGCGTAGCCGTGCCGCTATCTTTTGGGGTAATAGTGCACGTCACCGTTCCCTCAGCACGGATCTGTGTCGCAGAGGCTGGTGAGGCACCCGCACACGTAAGAGTGCTTGTCTTGTCTGGTCGGCCGAAAACTACAAGGGTAATCGTGTTAGGAGTCAACTTCGTTACCCCATCTTTAAGCCGGTTCGCAACAGTAAACGCATCGCCGGCGCCTGGGGGTGCAGACAGTGTGAATTTCAGCTTCGTCTTTTGCACAGTAGAGCCAGTTGCAGAAGAATATGCACTAACGCCTGTTCCGCCAACAATTGTTGGGGAAGAGAAATCAGATGCTGACCCCCCCGTCTGACCATTCGCATCGTTCACAGTAATGGTGCAGGTCACCGCTTCCGAAGTTCGCACATTCGTCCCATCGTTGGTGACATCGCCGACGCAAGCCACGGCGGAAGCACCGGTTGGGGTGCCAACGATGGTCAGCGTGAACTCGCTTGTAAACTCAACAGTAGTTCCAGTTGTTGCGCCGTTGGCATCTTTTGCAAGCTTCCCTTTAATTTTGATGGTATCCCCGACGGCATTACCAAAAGACTTCATTTTAAATACAATCTTCTCGCCAGACTCGCTGTCGTCGTCAACTGCAAAACCCGCCGACGCATCGTACGTGGCGGTTCCCGTGACTTTAGGGGCCTGAAAGTCAGCCGCCAATGCTGTGGTGAGGCCGCTTCCGTCTTTCGCCGTAATGGTGCAAGTCGCTGTTTCACTTAAGGTGACCTTATCTGTACCACTTGTGTCGCCCACGCATATCAACGTTGAGGCGATTGTTGGCGTACCTACAACAATGAAACTCTTTGCACCTTCATTGAAGAGTGTTCCGTCAGCCAATTTACCCGTCACCAAAAACGATGCGCCTGAAGATGCAGGCGCCTGGATAGTGTGGGTTACTGTCAAGTAATCATCTGAGTTGGCAAGAGCGCTAGCAGATCTGCCGCCTGTCGTCGCAGATGCACCGAAGTCAGATTTGAGCCCCGTTGTGGCCGTGCCACTCGAGTCTTTGACTGTAATGGTGCAGGTTATTGATTCATCAATACGGACAGGTTTGTTCGCACCGAGAGACCCAACGCAAGCCATAGTTGACGCCGCGGATGGTGTGCCAAGCACAACAAACGTCAACGTGTCCCCGCCGCCCGTCGTGCCGTGCTGCAGGGCGCTTGTCCCTGAAGCCGAGAGAGTGGACTTGACTGTAAATGCTGTTGAACGACTTGCTGGAGCGGTCATGGTGAACTTGAAGTAAGACTCTGTGGCTGTGGAAGTTTTGTCATCACTGCTGACAGTGTCAACGATGCTGCTGACTTCGGTCGCACCTGCAATAGTTCCGGTGAGGAAATCGGTCGTGAGACCCGCCGTCTTTGCATCGCCGCTATCTTTCACTGTGATGTAGCACACAACATCTTCTGCTTCACGCACGAACAAGGTTGCCACAACGGGGTCTCTAATAGGGTAACAGTTGATTATAGATTTGTCCGCAGGGGTGCCAATGACCGTAAGGGTTTCTGCTGCTGCAAAGCCAGCGTTGCCAGTCTCGAGATTACCTGTAATAGAGACCGTATCTCCTACAGCTGCCTTTGAGTCAAAGTCTTTGACCGAAAATTTCATGTGCGTACCTGAATCTTCGCCGTCTAATTCTGTTATGCCTGGACTGGCTACAAATGTGCCTTTGACCACAGTTGGGGCCTTGAAGTCGTCAGGGAAACCAGTAGTCCCCAGAGTGGACCCGCTAGCATCAGTCTTCACCGTAATGATGCACGTCGCGGTCTCTCCCTGACGAACCTTTGACAGTTTGGTCACTGAACCGTAACATTCCATTGTGGAGGCTTTAGTTGGTGTCCCCACAACGACATAGCTGGTAGCTCCTTCCGAAAAAGGAGTGTCGTCTGCCATGGTGCCTGTCATCAAGAAAGTAGCACCAACCGTACCAGGGGCTTTGATTGTGTGCGCAACTGTCTTGAAATCACTTGCAGTGGCAAGCGAGGAAGCACCTGTCCCGCCGACAGTAACAGACGCCTTAAAGTCATCCTTGATTCCTGTCGTTGCACCGTTATCATCCTTGCACGTGATGGTGCACGTCAGTGCTTCTTCGGTCCGTACATGCGTGCCATGCACACCAGAGCATGCCATAGTCGAAGCGGAGGACGGCCGTCCAATGACCTTGGTAAACGTTTTCTTTGCCAGTTCCGCGTTATTAGAGGTACTGAGCTTGATGGAAATGGAGAACGTTACGGATGTCGATGGGGCATCTACCGTGAAAGAAAGCTCCGAATATTTAACGCCGTTTTCTGTCTTGGTCGAGTCAATAGCAACTTGAGATAAAGAAGTTCCGCCAACAATTTCAGGGGCGAGAAAGTCGGTCACCAATGCAGTGGTTTTTGTGGTACCTTGCAGGACCACAAACGTGCAAGTAACACGTTCGCTTGTACGGACGGTGGATTGACTGCTCAACTCGCCGCCGATGCAGACCAAAGTACCGCCGTCAGGGGTTCCAAGAATGGTCAGTTCTGACTTTCCGGCAGGATCAATTTTGTCACCACCGAGTGCGGTCGACAACTTCGCGTGGATGGAGAACGCAGCCCCTACATCTGCAGTGGATGTCACTTCAAATGTTGCTTCAGTATTTTGCGACGCTGCCGTGATCGTGGTTGCACCGTTCCCTCCAATAATATCGTTTGCTGCAATTTGAAAATCAGCTGGAAAGCCAGTAGTTGGGTCGCCTGACGCATCTAAAATAGTAATGGTGCAAACTGCTTTTTCGCCTTTGCGCACAAACGCACCAGCTGTTACTTTCCCAACGCACTTCATGGTTGATTTAGCATCGGGGGTGCCAATTACTTGCTGCGTGACGGGGCCTTGCGTGAATTCAAGAGTTGCGGTGGCAATCTGGACGTTACCTGTGACAGAGAACGTTGCACCTGGTGTGGTAGGTGCTTTGATGGTAAATACAAATTTGCTACCATCGCCATTAGTTGGCAGTGCTGGAGTGCCAACACTTGCGCCGCCTACTGTTGTGGCAACTGCCCAGTCTGCGGCTTGGCCAATGGTGGCACCCGCACTGTCTTTCACGGTAATTGTGCACGTCGACAATGCGCCTGCACGTACCTGCGTGGCGCTGCCAGGGGAGGCGCCTACGCAAGCGAGCGTTGATTCTCGCCCCGGACGGCCCCAGACTTTGAACGTCATTTTCGCGGCACCCGACCCATCATGATCAATTTTTGCATTCTCCGTAACGTCCGCTTGAATGACTTCAGCCTCAATCGTGAACGCCGTTGACCTGGATGAAGGTGCAGTTAAGGTGAATCCAAAAATAGATTGAGCTGGCGCAGTTGTTGAGGTTCCCCCCGCAGCAGCACCGTTTGAGTCTGCTTCAGCGATGCTGGAGATGTCCGTGGCCCCCGCAATCGCGTCGCCAGCGATTGAAAAGTCTGTCAGCAATGCTGTAGTTCCGGCAGCGTCTTTGTCTTTTACCGTGATGATGCACGTCACGACCTCAGATTCACGGACGTTCAAAGCATCATCAGTCTCGTCACCAACACACGACAAAACAGATTTGTCACCTGGTTTGCCAACTATAAGAAGAGTCTCCTCCAATGTACTAGAGGTTTCTTTGGCAGTTGTGCCATCGTTCTTCAAGACGTTCACCTTTACAGTAATGGTCTTTCCAACAGCGCCGCTGTTTCCAGCGTATGAACCAATTTTAAAATATGCTGTTGGTCCCGAAGCTGGCGGGCCCGTACCAGTTATTCGAATGCCTTCGCCGTCTTCGTTGTACTTTCCGTTGGTGACAGCTGCGTCTGGGAAATCAGTTGGGTATGCAGTGGTCGCGCCGCTGCCGTCTCTCGCAACAATTGTGCACACTGCATCTTCATCAATACGGACATTCTGGTTGCCAGTGGTTTCGCCGGCGCAAGTGACGGTCGAAGCTTTGGTAGGTGTACCAACAACTGTGTAAGCTTGAGCACCTTCTGAAAACAGCTGAGAGCCGTCCTTAAGTTTCCCCGTCACCTTGAATGTGGCACCTGCGGATGCCGGTGCCACCAGTGTGTGGGTTACCGTACCATGGCCACTGACATCTGCCAGGGTGATGGTGCCAGTGCCACCTTCAGTAATCGAATTGAGAAAGTCACCTTTAAGGCCAGTCGTGTCTCCTTGAGAATCCTTGATATCAATGGTGCACGTTACAGTCTCGCCTTTCCGGACTGGTTTGCCAGCGCCAGCAGCGCCCGCACAATCAATTTCTGATGCGATTGTTGGTCGGCCAACGACAGTTGGGAATGAGTGCGTGCCAACTTCGGTGTTGTCTGCAAGTTTGATTTGAATGGTAAACGTGTTAGTGCCGATTGCTGACGGGGAGTTGACAGTAAAGGTCAAATCTGTGTACGGCGCATTATCAGCTGTTTTAGCAACTCGGATGAATGATGAGGCGCCGGTGCCGCCTACAAGCAATGGATTGCCAAAGTCGGCAACCAAACATGTCGTTTTGCCATTGGCGTCATGGCACGTCAAGGTGCAATCCACGATCTCTGTGGTCCGCACGATATCCGTGGCACTCAACTCCTGGCCAACGCACGCAATAGTACTTGCATCCGTTGGGGTGCCAACAATTTCGACAGCTGAAGCAGCTGCATCGATATTCGGAGTGCCTGTGCTCGATAACTTGCCACGAACAGAAAAGGTGGCACCAATGTCGGCAGTTCGCGTGACCAGGAACGTCATTTCTGTATCGGATGCTTGCGCAGAGATTGAACCAGCAGACCCCCCAACAACTGTTGGAGTCCCGAAGTCAGATGCAAATCCAGTAGTCCCCTTCACAACGCCATTGATGGTTGCTTTGATAGAAATGACGCACTTCGCTTTTTCGTTCGTGGCATGCCGAACAAAAGACCCCGGCGTTGATTCACCGTTGCACACCATAGTTGACTCTGTGCCAGGGGTGCCTATCAGAGTCATCGTATACGCACCAGCTGCAAACTTGACGTTCACGTTGTTAATCTTAACTCTTGCTGTAATGGTGAACAACGCTCCTGCTGTCGACGGCGCGGTGACTGTAAACGTCAACGATGAACCATCTCCATTCGTTGGCACCGCAGGGCTGCTTGGATTACTGCCTTCAGTAATTGCCTGCGCAAAGTCAGCCGCAGATCCCGTTGTATCAACCCCGTTGGTTTTTGGTGTAATTGTGCACGTGGCTGTGTCGCCAGCACGGAGCTTCTTAGTATCGCTCTGTGGCCCAACACAGCTTAAAGTACTTGTTGAGTCAGGACGACCGGCAACAACAAACTCGATTTTCGCACCGCCGGTGCCACCATTTGTCGCACCGTTTGTGTCGTGGTCAAGTACTGCGTTTCCAGTCGCAGAAAGCTTGGAAACAATGGAAAAGTCAGCGCCCGCGGTTGTTGGAGCAGTCACCTTAAAGGTGTGTGTTTCCAGGTTGGTAGCACTCGCGACAGCAGTGACAGCTGTCCCACCGACAATGGTGCCTGAAATGAAGTCAACAGCGAGGGCGGTGACTGCCGCAGTGTCAGATCTTGAAGTGATGGTGCATGTGACAACTTCACCAGTTCGAACTTCAAGCGTGCCGCTGTCGTCACCTACACACACAATGATGGACTTGGCAGTTGGTGTGCCAATGATTTTGATGCCCTTGTATACATTTGCTGCGCCATTGGCATCAACAAATCCAGACGTGCCTACTTTCCCTGTAATGTCAATTGTAGATCCAAGCGCGGTGCCCGCAACAGGAGTAACATCAAAGACCATCGTAGAGCCAGATTTTCCGCCACTTTGCTCTTTAATTCCAGAGCTGGTAACGTAGGTGCCTTTGACCACATTCGGGGCTCCGAAATCAGCAGGGAAACCAGTTGTCACCCCACTAGCGTCCCTAACATGGATAAAGCACTGTACAGTCTCGTCAATCCGAACAGACACGAGACCATACGTCTTACCAAGGCAAGTAATTGTTGATCGTGTGGTTGGCTGACCTACGACAATGAAACTCACAGCTCCTTCTTGGAAGTTGGCGTCGCCATCTGCGAGAACACCAGTGTTCTGAAAGGATGCACCTGCAGTGCTAGGCGCGACGATTGTTTGCGTGACTGTTTTGAAGTCAGAAGTTACGGAAGTCATTGTTCCCTTGGTGCCGCCACCGACTGTGCTAATGTCAGAAAAATCACCAGCAAGACATTTGGTGGCTGCGTCTGCAGCATTTTTGCACGTAATGGTACATGTAACAGTCTCCCCTTTTCGTACCGGATTGCCTGCACCAGCAGCTCCTTGGCATGCGAGGGTAGACTTGGTAGACGGTGTGCCAATGACTTCAAAATTTATGATTTCTTTTCCAGTTCCTCCGGTAGTGGCGCCGTTTCCATCGTGGTCCAACACTTGGTTTGTATCCTTCAAGGTGGTTTTAATGTTGAAGGCGGTCGTGTGCAGAACGGGCGCGGTCAGAGTAAACTTGAAAACAGACGCTGTCGATGTGCTTGTTCCTCCGTTAGTATCGCCATTGTTATCCCCATCGTCGGAAATACTGCTCACTTGGGTACCGCCGTTAATCGTTCCAGTAACAAAATCAGGCGTAAGACCGGTCGTACCGCCATTGCCATCCTTCACTGTAATAGTACACACCACAGTTTCAGACTCTCTGACGAGGACTTTGTCGGCGAGTGCACTTTCAGTTGTATCACCAACGCACTGAATAAGACTGGCCTTCGTTGGTGTCCCAATGATGGTCAGTTTCTCGTCAGCTGCAAGAGCAGTGGCGACATTGTTGACCAATACTTTAGCAGTTATAGAAACAGTGTCACCAACTGCCGTGTTGCCGTTGTTGACACTGGCGTCGTTACACTTGCCGCCTTGGAACACAAAGATTTCACCAGCAGTTGCACCACTGCTTTCAGCAACCCCGGCGTTATCCGTGTTCACCAAACACTTGTCAGAGGCAAGGTTGCTGGTTGGAAAATCCGTAGCGAGGGCTGTTGTAATCGCAGCATCTCCTTTTCTTGCTGTAATCTGGCAGTTGAAGAGTTCCGTCAGGCGAATCACTTGACTTTTTGTCGTGGCGCCAGCGCAGACCAAAGTAGATTGAGCCTGTGGCTTGCCAACGACCACCAACGAATAAGGGCCTTGATTGAACAGATCGTCGTCTGACATCTTACCCGTCGCTGAGAATGTAGCACCGGCAGCTGCCGGCGCAGTCATGGTGAAGGTTACAGTTGCACCACCGCTAACATCAGTGAGAGCGCCAACTGCTTGCGACCCAACTGTGGTTGGTGCTTTGAAATCACCTTTTTGGCCAGTTGTGGCCACACCGTTGGCATCCTTGAGTGTGATGGTACACAGAACGTCAGTTTGTCCGATTCGTGCATGCCCGGTGCCACCACCGGCAGTGCCGCCAGTGCACGCAAGTGTAGACGATGACGTGGGCTGGCCCAAGACAACGAATGTGATTGTCGTGCCTGCATCAAGATCTGAGTTGCCGTTTGTACCGACAAGCTGGAGTTTTACGTTCGCGGTTGTTCCTCGCACAGCAGGCGCAGTCATAGTAAATTGAAAGTACGACTTTGCAGTGCCTTCCATCACCGATGTCAAATCACCGGTTGCTTCTGCAATGTTACTAATTTCTGTAAAACCAGCAGAGGATGCGACAGTAAAATCACCAACCAATCCGGACGTTTGCCCGTTAGCATCCTTGACCGTAATCAGGCATGTGACAGTCTCAGACTCTCGAATGTTGGTGTCTCCTCCCGCTCCTGCGCACGCAAAAGTGGTTTTCGTGGTTGGTGTGCCAATAATGATGAGGTCTTCTGTTGGCATATTTTCGACGTTGCCCAGTGCATTCGTTACTTTTGGCGTTACGATTACCTTTTCGCCAACATTGCCAGTTGCTGCAATGGTGAACTTCATCTTTCCGCTCGACTCCGCGCCATCTGATGAGACCATACTGTTTGCAGTGAAACTGCCTTTCACAATTCCAGGAGTGCCGAAGTCCGAAGGAAAACCTGTCGTAGCAGCTCCACCGTTACCACCATCGTCCAAAACAGTAATGTAGCACGCGCCAGTTTCCCCCTTGCGCAGCAGCTGGGTCTTCGTGTCATCGCCAGTGCAGATGGTAGTCGATTGTTTGTTGGGTTGGCCCACAACAACCAAATTCTTTGGACCTTCTTCAAACGGGGTCTCATCTGCCATCAAGCCAGTGACTGTAAATGTGGCACCAGCAGTTGTGGGCGCTTTATAAGAGAACGTCACGATCTTGTTTGCATTGTCAATGGATAAGGCAACCTTGTTACTGCCCCCTGTGGTTGTAGGCGTCGCGTGAAAGTCGGCAACACCCCCAGTTGTGGCAGCACCATCTTGCTTAATTGTAATTTTGCATTCAGTGACTTCCGAAACCCGAACAGCAACCTTTCCTGAAGTTGAGCCAAGGCAAATCATGGTTGATGTCACATCCGGGATACCAAGGATTTTGTTTGCGTACGTAATATCAGTCGCCACTTGACCTCCGTCGGCCAACCTTGCCTTGACGATAAGCGCTGTAGTGGTGGCAGATGGAGCCTTGACAGTAAAAGTCAAATGTGTGTGGCCTACCGAGGCGGTCGTCTTTGCAACTTCTGTAAACGCAGACACAGACGAAGCTGCGGGTTCAATCCCGGCCAAACCAGGCGCCTTAAACTGCCACGCTTTGCATGTAGTCAGAACAAGCGGATTGTCTTGTTTGCAGACAATGGTGCACGTAACCACTTCGTTCACACGGATCTGAGTGGTCAATCCATCTTTCGCACCTTTGCACGTCATCGTAGTTCCTGACCCCAACGGTGTACCTAGCATAACAAGAGTGTTCTTGTCGTCTGCACCGTTAGCACCGTTGGCGCCTTTGAGAGCCGCTCCTCCTAAAGCAGCTGAAAGTTTCCCTGTGATTTCAAACGTTCCACCAACAGCAGCATTTGTTTTTGCCTTAAAAGTGGCGAACGAATTTGTGTCGTCAACAGACATTGCTGTATCTGTTGATGCGCCAGTCGAATATGTTGGCGTGCCAAAGTCTTCTTTGAAACCTGTTGTTGCAGCTGAGGCAGAAGCCATGATTTTGATCGTACACACGGCCTTCTCGCCCGACACGATATACGCGGTCCCATCTGAATCAGAAGGGCTGTCCTCGCCCTCGCAAGTCATCACGGAGTGGATCGTAGGGGTGCCAATAACTTCTAACCCTTTTGCGGCTTCGTAAAACGTTTTGTCATCGGAGCCAACCTTGACCCGGCCAGTGACCGAAAACGCATTGCCAGCCGCTGCAGGTGCCGTGACCGTAAAGGAAAATTTGCTGCCGTCCCCATTAGCTGGAAGCGCCGGATCGGTAATACTTGAACCACCGGTAGAAAGAGCCTTTGCATAGTGCTTGGCCAGACCGGTTGTAGTGCCTGCAGAATCTCGGACAGTAATGTCGCACGCTGTCGATGCGCCCTTTCTGACTTGCGTAGTTGATCCGGGCGATGCACCTGTGCACACCAGTGTCGACTCTCGGCCTGGACGCCCAAACATTTTCATGGTGATCGCAGTATCATCGGTTCCACTAACCGCTGGAGTAATCTTGAATACTGTGGCCTTACTTGAAGGTGCTTTCACAGTAAACTTGTACGTCTTGAGCGGGTTGTTGTTAGGGTCAGCATCTTCAATGATGCTCAAAGAAGTACCTCCTGCGATCGTGGCGCCAAAATCAGACGCCAAACCTGTGGTTGCCCCGACGCCGTCTTTCACCGTAATTGTGCACGTCACCTGCTCGTTTTCAACAACATTCAACCCATCGTCACTATCATCTCCTACACATGCGCAATCTGACGCAGTCGTTGGTGTGCCGATGATAAGCAATTCCTCACCAGCATCAAATGCAACCACAGCATTGGCACCAGCACCGTTGGCAAAGCTCTTGACATTAGGCTTAACTGTAATTGTTTGCCCAACCGCACCGCCATTGTTTCCGTGATCTTCAATGGCAAATTTGATCGAATTGCAGCCTGTCGTTGAACCGTCAACGCATGCAAAACTGTTTGCCTTCAACCCGGTTTTTACAAGAGCTGGAGCTGTGCCAGAAAAATCTCCCGGGACTGCGCGTGTCAGTCCATTGGCATCCTTAACCGCAATGACGCACGTCGCTGCTTCGGTGAGCCGCACAAATTGAGTACCGGTTGTGTCACCCGTGCAAACAACTGTGGAAACCTTGGTTGGTTTGCCCAAAACAGCATAGCTCTGAACACCTTCAGTAAAGGCAGTACCCGCCGCAAGTTTACCCGTGACAAAGAACGAGGCGCCGGCTGCAGGTGCTTTTACCGTAAACGTTGCAGAGGCCAAGCCAGTGACGGCTGCGATAACACTTGCATCGGTGCCACCAACGATAGTTTTGGTAAAGTCGTCAGGGATACCTGTCGTGTCGCCAGAACCGTCCTTGATGTCGATTGTGCACGTCATTGTTTCCAAAGTACGTGATGTGCCTGGATTCGCCGTCGTAGTTGAACCAGTACATGCAACTTTTGAAGCTGTTGTCGGGATGCCAACCATCGTAAGCGGATAAGGTGCGGCAGTTGCACCATCGCTTTGCAAGATAGCAGTTGTAGTACCTTTCACAACCGCCAATACCAAAGGCCCTTGGGCCGCTGTGAGAATAGCCGCCGGGGAAACAATTGTGAAGTCGATTTCGTTCTGGGCACCGTTAAGCGTTGGCGTCGAAGCGGTACCGCACGGATTGGCATTGTTGTGCGCTTTGCACGTTCCAACAGTGATAGCATCAGCAGTACCCGTTGTGACAGCACCGGCTGCATCGATAAACTTAACGTTGCACTCTATGTTAGACGACTTCCGCACGTACTTCCCCTTGGAGGTCGCCGACCAGCCTGATGTAGTCGCAGCGCATCCAATTCGAGACTGGTCACTTGGAGCTGCATCTACTTGCCAAATGCTGACGGCTGCAAACAGAATGATGTTGATCATCAGTCCTGCACCGTTGAAGCTTCGGTTTCTATACTGACGGGCTACTCCCGATTTTGTTCTCATGGCAGACTGCAATGGCTGCGATGCAGCTGCTGCCGCCGCTTCAGAGCGGCGGGTGCCCGGCATGTCTCCGATGGGACTTGAGCGCACTGGTAAGTTGTTGCAGTCTTTTCAAAGCAGAGCAAAACCTGGCTTTTTGTTTTTTTTGTGTCCAAAGCAAACTGTTCGAGGACTTGGGTCGGCACCGAAATGTCGGTGCGTCGTCAAATAAATAAAAGTCCTGAGCTCAAACAGCCCTCGTGGATCTGCTTCTGATGCGATCCTTCAACAAGCTGGATCTGCCATAAACCAGCTACGTGAAATGCGTTGCAAGTGTTGCAAGCTGTTGGACGGAAGCGAGG
>Ga0115099_10569074_pt1 | contig 100753 bp, 2 predicted proteins | sample MBTome_FD_89017 | JGI IMG/M metagenome (GOLD analysis project Ga0115099, IMG submission 89017) | Marine eukaryotic communities from Pacific Ocean to study complex ecological interactions - MBTS_20Mar14_M2_3um Metatranscriptome... | ecosystem: Environmental > Aquatic > Marine > Oceanic | place... | reverse complement strand
CATTAGTTGTTTCGCAGTTGAAAAACCACGATAACAAATCAGCCAGAAATCACAACATCGTAAAAAGATATAATTTTATATATTTTTGTCGTTGTTGTCATCTCATCATTCGTATAAGTTTGTATGTATCATTTATTCTTTTTTAGCAGCAGCCATTGCTTTCTTCTGCTCGATTGTCTTTTTTCTCTCCGCTTTCCTTGTTTCACGCCTTTTTAATTGCCTCTGTTTTCTTGCAAGTCTTTCTTCAGGCGTTTCATTTGGTGGTCTTGTCTTCTTTTTACGCATTCTTCTTTTTTGTGATTTTGATCGTTTTCTACGTTTATCTAATCTCGTCTTTTCTAAATGTAGCAACTTATCTTTCTCTTCTTGAGTTCCATTTTTCATGATATCAGCATGCATTTCGCTCCTTACCTTCTTGCCAATAAAAGCAGCACCAATTTTACTAGCTGCTTTCTTTTCACCTTCAGTAGCATTAGCATTATCTAAAGACATCACATCTTTATGGAAATTAACTTTTGACTTAAATGAACTCCATTTAGCTTTATTTCTTTCACGACGATACAAAGCAACTCCATTAATTTCTTTACCAATGACCCAGGCATAATACACTATGGAACCAATACAAATGACCACGGTAACAATACCAATTGCATCACCTTGTGCTTTGTAATAAATGTTATCGAAATATCCGGAAGAAAACATAATACCAGCCAAACATACATAGATTGAACAGCCTAAGAAAATAGCTTCAACTTGATTGTAATTTACAAAAAATTTGGCACTTTTTGTGATAGATTTCGCAACTGTTAATTGAGCTTGCTCCTCCATAGCTAATCTTTTCTTTGCCATTTCAATGTCATCACTATTACCAAATGCAGCCATTTTTCTCAACATTTTATTTCCTCTTGCAAAATCACGCTTGGATGCAATCTTTACAACACCTGCCTTTTCTTCCATTGACATGAACGGTCGATTCAAGACTTGTAACACAAAGCATGAAAATAAAATAAGGAGAGCTACAGACAATTGGAACATGGGGTTGCGTCTAAACATTAGACCACAGAAACATATTGCCAATTTCTTGGCCATCAATACCAATGCCCAATACCAATAGTCAGGTTTATAATTCTTGTACATTGCTGAATATCGTTTTCTAAAGTTGAAATTTGGATTTGTTTTGGCGACTTCACCACGATCTTGTGCATTCAATAACTGATCTTCAAAGATAACTTGTCTGTTTTTATAAAACTTAAAGTAAAGGAACAATGGGAAAGCCAACGAATACGATAAAACACATGCTATAGCCCATGGTATTAACTTAACATGCATACCTGTTTCCCATGTACCTGGTCTCCAACATTCTTGACTTGGATCAATAGACATATATAATGTTGGTGTTATTGGATCATCTGGTGGATCCGCAGCAGCACAATTAAAAATATCTGTTGCCTTCTTTGTCAAATTCACGTAAACTAAGTAAAAGATCGATAAGAACATACTGCAACACGTTGCAACACGTTGCTCAACCTCAACCATTAAACCTTGGCTCTTATCATGTTTATTGTGTGTACCACGGCTCATTGCTTTGGCTCTACTTTTAGTCTTCTTAAAAATGGCAACTGCTAAATCAACACCAACGTACATTGCCATTATTATTAGTACAGCTAAAGGTAAAAACATGGTCAAGAACCACTTTTCATGTGCAGCCATACCGCCACCTTGTCCCATGCATTCTGGTGCAGCTAAGTCAATACTTACACTTGATGCTGACATGTAATCAAAAAGCGTTACCATTTGTTTTGGCCATGGAATTTTTGGTGATGAAAACAAACCAATAATTTGGAAGTAATCAATACCGATTGATATTACACCAATATTAATTTTTAACTTATTGATAATCCACAAGCAGATACCGACGACAACAATACCAGCTAAGAACATCCCTAACATTAAATAACCGTTCTCAGGACATCCGACACAATAACCATCTGTACGGAAATATCCATAGTCGCATTTGTTACATTTTTTACCAACGTATCCAACACCACACATATTGTCACCAATACAAGCAACGGCTGGATCACATGGAACAAAGTATGGACAGACTGGTCGATTCCAACGATCCATGTGACAACGATTATCTGCACCAGTTAATTCACTAGCAGCAGCATCCATACTTCCACCATCACTAGCTGCTGGAGCTGCTGCACCGGCAACTTCTTCCAAGAATCGACGCAAACCAGTAGAGGCAGGTGCTGGTGCATTGTTTGCGGCTGGTTTTGCATCGGGTCCTTTTCCACCACCTTGAACACCACCACCATCAGAGACACGTAAATTAACAGCTTTTGTACACAATGATCCACCATCTTTACCACCAACAGCACCACGTGGAAGACAGCCATTTTCATGACTACTCATTACAATAGTAGGTGGCATACAAAATGGTGTTTCAGCCGGTCCACAATTTGCTAATTCTTGTTCTTTAATCCTTTTTGGTAAGCGTCCATTCGATACACGATCTTCTTCCCAGACGTACCATCCATGTGTTGCACTCATGCAATTACCTTTAGAATCTTCGCGACCAATATAAAAACGAGGATCACCGAAAGTCATTGGGATAGCACATCCAACATCAGTTTCTTCTACTTTATCACCGATTGTTCTTTTTTTAGATCTTGTTTTACGTACAAATGACCATCCTTGAACAGCTGGTTCGTTATTAATTCCGTCTGTAGCAGCTGATGGTTTACACCAACGACTCAAACAACATAATGCACCTTTGCCTTCACATTTAATGTCATATCCAATCTTATTTGATGGCTTACCCCATGCTGTAAATCCTGGATTATTTCCGTCATAATAGTGGTAGCATGTTTTATAATCTGAACCAATCCAAAATGCATCTGGTGGATATTGCCCTGGCATTGTACATAACCCATCAGCAGAATTCTGTCGATCTCCTGGCGTTACAGCACCGTTTCCATCAACCTGACAGACAGTAACATTAGGTTTAACAGTTTGATTACAGAAAGAAGTATATTCATCCAATTCAGATTTGGCAGCTCGGCTTAATGCATCACCAACATAATTTTCTGGCTCATCTCCATCCTTTGCCGTCCATGTAAAACGTAAATCAGGTCGACGCGAAAATCTCGTTTCATTAGCATACCAAGTCAAGTCATCCTTAATTAGAGGCAATGAGAACCAAAATGGTGCTGGTTTAGGTTCAGCTTCTACACCCATACCACCCATACATTCAGATCCTGCAGCTTTGGCCCCTTTAGCTGGACTTGGACAGGTAGCACATTTTTCAAATTCTTGGCCATACTTACCTCGACGACATAATGTACGCAATAAATTCTTTTTTGTTGGGGCATCTAAATCTGGATTAATAATAGCTGCTTGATCACCTACACGAACTTCCATACGCATCGCATTAATTCTTTCGTCGTATCCTTTAGGTCCAACTATTGTAATTGGTGCATCACATGTTAACGTTAATGCTGGCAATGGGTGACCTTCTGGATATTTGTCTGAAGTTTCAAGTAATGCATTTTCGCAACGCATCTCATCAATTGTCACGAATGGTATGTTGCGAATAACACCAAATCCAGTACCTGTAATTGTAATCAATTCGCCGCGATCACCAATTTCAAAAGATGTGCCTGATGTTTGATTGACCATTGCATCTCTTTGTTCTTTCGGCAATTGAGCTAGCTTAACTTCGCTCAACTCATCGTGACCTCGCAAAGTATCAGGTGTAATCTTGTCAATTACTGGTAACGCGTAATTAATTGTAACTTGACGTTTTGGCCACCAACTTTTACGCCATGGTATAGGATCTTTGTCTCCGATATCCACTGGAATCATCTCACCAACGTGTGAATGTGGCCAATCGTCTGCACGTGGCATCCATTGCCATAAGAACGGATTTGTCCAAGTATCGAAATATCTTCCTTGACGTGACGGTCTTGGGCGTGCTGTCATTTTGTCCATTCCTGGAACAACAGTCCACCAACCACCGTACATTGAAGGTGCACGATCGTTAACATCCATGCCAGTACAGAAACATTTAGATGGATCGTACTCATTAACATTATTTGGATTACAGACAATTTCTTGTTCTGGTGCAAAATTTAATGTATTGTATTTACGATCTTGACATCCGTTGACATCACCAGCCGCATCCTCTTTACACCATCTTAATTTAGCTGGTGTATCTAATCCATTCTTAGGTCTGAAAGAGCAACTTTTCTGCCCACCAGTATCAATTTGTAAAGCAAGTCCTGCGCCAACACCTTGTTGAACAAAAAATTCAATATGAGTGTGATTCCAGAATGTAATATGATCACACATTGTAACTTCAAATGCACCACAAGCTGGTTTACCCTTAGGTCCCTTCTTTTGCTTACAAGAACAATCAAATTTACTATCCTTTTGTGTACGTTGCCAATCTATTTCATTCAAACGGAATACTTTTTGATCAGCACCATCGTACTCAAGTACCTCATGACGAATTGTACCCATTGTTGATTTAGAATGTGTCAAAATATCCTGTGGCTCTTCACCACTAGAAATTGCAGCTGCAACTGAAGCATCTGTTTGAATACATTCACCACCACAACCATATCCAAAGTTAGCACCATGTAATATGGCATACCAACCATCAGTTGAACCACCATCTTCACGTTTCCAAGGCATACGATCTCCAGCATGTTTGTTAGTAATAGAATAAAAGATTGGTTGTTGATAAGAGAAGTTTCCAGATGATGGCGCTGGAATGACATAACTGATTGATTTAGATGAACCAATACCGTGTGCACCATGCATTGAATGTCCCCACCACAACCATTCACGCTTCTTTTCATTGGTCCAAGTATTCATAAACTTAGTACGTGTTGTATTAGAATAATGTTTGGAATAATAATCGGTTCTACCTTTGTATGCAACTTGTCCATAATCAACATCTAGATGTCCTAACATTCTTGCACGACGGCGCATACGACGTTTCGCTGCTCTTGTTTTTGGGTGTTCACGTACGTCTAATTCCATTAAAGCAGGATCTTCATCAGTGTGAACAACATATAGTTGTAAATCTTTTGTTGGTGTATCACCTGCTAATATCATTGGTAATTCAATTTTAAGTAGATTATGATCATGTGATAAAACAGTCATTGATTCACGATCAACATCAACACTAAATTTTGTTAAATTAGTAAAATTCATTTCTTGTGAGCCAACTGTAGCATATGGAAGTTGTCTTCTTGGTAACATGTACAATCGTGGAGCACCAATGTTATTCAAGAAACCATCTTTACCAAGATTTTGACCTTCAATAATCATAATTTCCTTTTCATTTTCATCACGATTGAGGTAACCATCTGTTCTACCAGTTCTATTTTGACTCTCAAGATATACTCTTTTTACTCTTGGTTTTTTGTAGAAGAAAGCAGTTCCCATATGATCTTGTTTCTCAATTTTGACAGCTAGTGCACGTGTACCTTGACCTTCTGGAATGCTGCAAGTAATTTTACCTGGTATATAGACACAGCGACGCTTACCATTGTGATCTTTTTGAGCATGTTCACCATCAATCCAAGTTGGGCGAGCTTCTTTATTGAGGCTTGAACTACAAGGGAAGAAGCCTGTTACAAGTTTATCATCATAATTCTGCAAGTTAGAATTTGGTGTACATGTCATTGGTGATGTTGCAGGATATGCCAGTTTCGGATCTTTTAACTCAAGTCCTTTACAATTACATAATGGTGTTGCTGGCTCTGTAACATCAGTACAATATAATTGTTCTGGTTCATGTTTAACGATATTACAATCATGAACACCAATAGTTACTTTGATATCATCTTTTCCCATCTTATCCAGCTTGTAATCGTCACTATTTTGATTGCCAGCTTCACGAATTTCTTCAGATGCACAAATTGTTGGACTACAGTTTAGACCTTCTGCTCTATCACAATCAGATTTAGTTAGGTCACATCGACGATCTGTTTGTCCATCTAATGTACCGCCTGTCAAACGTGATGCTCTAATTGTTGGTGCCTCTGCTGCTGAATCTTTTTCCCATCCATGGCCAGCTAGGGCAAAGTCACTTACAATCTGTTTAAACATGGCTGCTGGAAGTCCGAAATTCGAGCCTGTAATTTCCACTCTTTTCTTACCTCCACTAGAGTCTTTACCTGGGAATGTTGATACTGGATCATTTGCATGTCCAGTAGATATTGAATGAACATGTGGTGGGGCGTAAGAAAACATCCAACTATTCGATTCTTGATCACCAATAACAACAGAAAATTTCAGATCTGTGCCTTGTCCTGGTGGAATGAAACATTCCATTTTGACTTTACAATAACATTCTTGGCCAGGTTCTTTACCACATGCTTTGCCTTGAAAGTCTGCTGTACAAACTGGATCTTTATCTTCACCTTCTTTCGTTGAAAATTGATTTTCTTTTACGTATTGTACCCATGTGCATTGTGTGTGTGCAACAGTTTTAAACTCATTGGCTGCTACAATTCTTCCAGCAACCTTCCTTACACTCATGAGTTGATTGGAACGTCCTTCGTAACCCTTTGATTGATCGAATCCATGCATAACATCTTTTGAATCATAACCCAACTCTTCTCCATAAATAACAATTGTACCACCAAGAGAAGAAATAATTAATTTTGCCGCACCTTCTTCTGGAGTTGTGGATTCAGCACGTTCGCCGTCTGCGCATCTAGATGTACATTCGTTTTTGTTCTTCTTCACACACTCTAAATAGCTTTCACGTGTTTGTTCCTTGAAACATTGTAAGATTTCTTTCGATGGTGATCTCTTTGGACATCTCTTTACTTTTTCACCAGTAATACCATCCACATTAACATCAGCACATGTCATGAATTGATCACATTTACGCTCAGAAACAGCTTTGTACAGACCACCAAACGAACGGCATGATGCATCTTCATTTGACATAATCTTTACACGATGTTTACAGGCACCGGCATTAGGTCCACACCCTTCAGCATAGTCATTACATAAATTGTAACCTAATTCTGGTTCACATCCAATATCTTCAGAGCCAAATCCATCGGAAGTCATTAATCCAGTTCTTCTGCAATCACCAATTGCCGCACGTTCTCTGTTAACATCCCATGGCCCATCAATGCCGAAGTCCAAACAATCCTTTAAACGTATACTTTTAATGACTGGTGGTCTGTAGTTAATTTCAACAGGTGAAGATGCTTGTGCACCACGCTTTATAATTAGTTCTTGTGCTCGCCCTTGTCCTCTTGGCATAACAAAATCTAATCTAAACGCCTTTTCTTTTTGAGATAATTTTTGAATATCAGTAATTGTAGCAATATTAACGTCTAATTCTGTTTTTGCTGTTTTAGGTCCAACAGTAACAGTAAGTTGTGATAATTTTGTTGTCATGTAACGACCAAAAATTGTAACGAAGTCACCACCGTTGGTAGTGTACCACAATTTTACACGTTCGTCCTTTGGTATGTCCAAGCATGTAGAATCTTCACCGCATCTCATTTCAGTTCCATCTGGTAAGGGCACAACAACATCGTCACGGACAGCTGTGTTGAGTGTATGACATACACGGCTGCCAACACATGGACCACACCATCTGTTGTATATTTTTGTAGTTTTAGCAATTATCATTGTCTCTTCGTCATATCCATACAGATCTAATTGTGCTTTACTGACGTCAATTTCTGGTTGTATCCATTTTTCTTCACCCTCTTCATCAATGTATGGAGAAGCAGTTGGTTGTTTCCCATTTAATGCAGTCATGTAGAATGGAGATTGATCAATATCAGTTACATTACCACATAAAAATTTATAGAAAGATCTTTCAGTTACATTTTCGTTCACATATGGATCAGCAACTACAGCTGTATCGTAACCTGGTTCTTTACCGAACTCATCCTTTGGTCCAGCACCTAATGACCAAACTTGAGGAGAATACGATGCAAAGTATGCAACATTTGATACCTCTCTTGGTGGCTTGGCACCAGGAGTTGCACCTACAGCTGGAATTTCACCAACGTCTACTTCAACGAAACCTTCTAAAATTAATGGCATTGAACCATCTGGTAATGGCAAACCTTCTGGATCTACACGAAGGATACCATTAAATTGGAATTCAATTCCTTCGTGATGCCAATCACCATTTGTTGCGTTAACTTTTTGTGTGAAACCAAAGAATCCAACGCAAGTCTCACTTTTTTCATCCCATTCACAAGAATGTTTGCCAGTACGACTTGATCTTCCAGTTTCATCTCCAAGTGGGTTAATGCACTGCTCTTTTCTTACCAATACGTTACGCCTTTCACCCTTTGATGGGATTGATCCATCTTCAGTCGCTGTAACTTGAACTTGATAGGCCTCTTCAGTAAATGTATTACATTCAGTAGTTGTAAACCATTCTGCACCAATTGGTTCACTGGCTGCAGTACATAGGCGAACCATAGGCCATCCGTTAGTTGTGTCGACTTCTGCAAGTTGCAATTTACACGAATCATCAATAGCTGAACGGGTTCCACCAACACGCTTTGGTGGTTCAAGAGGTTTACCAAATTGATCTAAATGGAAATCGCTTGTTACTTGAGTAACACGAACATCACCAAGTGCTGTTGTATACCCAAACGAATCACCACGTACAAATAACGTGCGACTTTCTTTTGTAATACCTTCATAAATATTAACGCCCTTGACTTTTGGATCGCGATAATGAATGATGTTTTTACCATTTTCGAGACATGATTTGACAATATCTTGTGAGTCCCAGTTCAGATGTACACCAAGAGAACATGAAGATGTTGTAATATCGTATCGGTCTCTTACCATAACAGCAATTCTCTTACCATGTCCTTGACCAGCTGGTACAGCAAAATCGACATAGTGTAACATTTCAACAGATGTAACATTGTCAAAAGACCAGACATTTGGTCCAGGTTCGGTGTATTCGTATCTTTGCTCACTTCGATATTTATTTTTTTCTGGCAATTCAATTGGGTATCTTTTACCATCGTACCAGATGTCAATCATTGCTTCTTCAGCCATTACACCAAAGTTATAACCCCAAATACGAACAACTTCACCACCACCAGTACTGACAGCAGCAGTAACACCTGCGTTGGTTTTTGAGGTGTAAATATCTTCACCACTTTTTGCTAGTTTTCTGTTAATAGGGTAAACCACCTTTTTAATAACAGGTGGTGCATAACTTGTCCACCAATCACTGACAGTCGAATTTTGATCATGGACGTAGACTTTCCAGTGAAGTTTAGGACCAATACCTGGTTGCATGGTACATTCAATCATACCATGTGTTTGAACAACTGGATCTTCACATGTAAACTCACCACCAGTAGGTCCATAAGTAACAGTAACTGGTATTTTGTCATACATTGTTGAACCATCAGCACCACAAGGTCCACCTTCCCCATCCCACTCTTCATGAGCGCGATGTACCATTTCAAGTGGTTCACCCTTGTTTTTACCCCACAAAAATGCATCCGATCCAGTATATTTGTCAAGTTTTTTAACACAACCAGTATGTGTCTTTTTGTAGTCATCAGATGGACCGAAATTATTACCAATAACATGAATACGTTCACCACCATCTGTTGATGCTTCCCGAGTAGGATTGTCTGGTAAGTCTTTACCAGCATCTTTTCTTGTGTATTCATAAATACTAGTTATAGTTGGAGATTTGTACCGAGTAGTTCGAATTTGTGTTTCTTGCTCATCAATAGTAACCTTCCACTGCAAGTTTTTACCAACACCCGGCGCAGTCTTGCATGAAATCATAGTATGGTCTTCTACAACAGAACAATCACGTGCTTGCCACAATGGTGGACCAAGTTCACCATCTTGCATCATTCCGTATACAACACGATTGATAGCATTTCTTGCAATAGTACCAAACCCACGACCTGTCAAAAGGACTTCTTCACCACCGGCCGTATTCAATTGGTTGATACCATTCAAGCCACCTCCTTCGTATTTTTCAACAACAGGTCTTGCATAAGATGTGTTACCAAAAATTGGTTTACTTTCTTGACCTTCAACTTTCATAACCCACCAGTGATCAATACCAGTACCGTCACCACTGAAACACTTGATTTCGGTGCTTGCAACAGTTACACGACAATCGGTTGCTGCAATACCAACATTTGATTCAATTAATGCATCTCTTGCATCTCTAGCTTTAAATACCTTTCTTCTACCTTCGTCACAGAGTATCCATCCATCATTAGTATATTTATCCTCACAGAATGAACATTTTGGCTCTAAATCAATTCCCACCCATCCATCTTTACAAACATTGTTCACTGGATCAAAACGATCACTTAAATCATCTCTTAACCATCCTGGATTAGCTCCGTAGTAAACATCGCCAACTAATGCACCGACTGGTCCAAAATCTTTACCTGTTAAAGTGACTGCTTGTAGACCTCTAGTATCAGCATCACGTGCCCCTGGTCCACTAACAGATATAAGTGTTGGTGGTTTGTAATTAATATCCACCATGGTTGGACATACTGTAGCATTTTCAATTAGAGAAATTTTCCTAGCAGCTTCTTCATTTTCAACAGCAATATCTTTTTGAAGCTTGTAGCTATCAACTAATGCTTTATTCGAATCAATATTTTGTTGTGTTGCATTATCACCACCAAGACTATTATATGAAGCAAGTTGAATATTATACACCTCAGTTATTTTTTCAACTTCAGCAACAAGTGATTTCCAAACTTGAGCTTTTGAATCTTTTTTACCGTTGCATTCAGCAATTAAATCCTTCGAAACTATTTCTACAACAGTAACTTCGAAAACATGGTAAGCACCACGCCCTCGTGTAGATATACATTGAATTAATTCGTGAGATAATGCAGCACAATCTTCAGTAGGAAAACGTTTGAGATCTGGTCCACCGAATGTAACCTTAACAGCTACGTTTGGCCCACCATATTTCATCGCTTCATTTCCACCAAAATTACGTCCATGCAACCAGAATGTAGAACCACCTGCAGTTGCAAGGCCATTTGTACTATTGATTATTTCTTGTGAGGTAACAACTGGTGCACCGTAGGCCATTAACGTATTATCATATTCAGGACTGTCTTGTTCTGATACGGTCAATTTCCATTTAAGGCTTCCACCGGCACCTGGAATAGTCGTACATGTGATTTCTCCAGTTAATTCATCTGTTCCATACTCTGGAATATCACTAACGGTACAATCAGCAACATAATGATGGACTGGGGCAACAAATTGACCGTAAATGGCATAAATAACTGTGCCATATGGACCAAAGTTATTACCTGTAATCTTAATAGTATCACCACCAAGTGTGTTCAAATCGTCATTGTAATTAACAGAACATATTGAATCTTCTGCGCCAACAGTACAGTGACTAATAATAGATGGTGGGTAATATGAAGTCATAGCTTTCGAAAATGGCGATTCGGATGGTGAAACATCCCAAACAGTTTGCCACAGAGCATCTTGGCTACGAATAGTATCTTCCTTGCCATCGTTATTGATATCTGCTCCGTACGTTTCGTTGACGGTTACACTCCATTGCATACCAGCACCAACACCAGGTACTGTAAGACATGTTATTTCTTCGTATGGCATGGTAATTCTACAATCAGTTGCTTCATATTCTTCGTTCTTATTTTTATATCTTGCAGTGACCAAATAAGCTGCCACATCATCAATATGTTTTGATCCGAAGTTAATACCTTGAATGCGAACCGCATCACCACCCTTGGTTAACATCTTTACTTCTTTTCCATCTAACGAATGACCACCTTTAAAACGATGATTGCACTGTCATCGGCATCTTGAACAACAATTGTGACTGTGTTTGTGACTGAAAGTGAACTTCCTTCATGGCCACCATCATCACTGACACGAACTTTAATAATATATCTACTAATGTCTTCATAATCTAATACATCTTCTTTAACACGTATGATACCAGTTTCAGAATGAACTTCAAAGGCATCAGCCATATTTCCATAGGCTGTTTCTTTTTCACTGTACGGTACAACTGATTCAAATGTGAAGGACAATTGGCCAGAATTTTTTGACGCACGATTCTCCCATTTAGACATATCAACACCATTAATAGAATCAACATCAGTTGCATATATTTGTCCAACTAAAGCACCCACACGATTAGTACCACGTGGTGCCTCCCGAATTGCAAATTCAAATGCATGGAATACTGGATGTTCATTCACATCGATTAACATAATTGTAATATCACGCTCGTGGTATAATTTCTCACCTGAACGTCCACTAGTTAGACGACCGGAGTCAGTAGCCCTTACTTTAATCGTGTATCTATCTTTACGTTCATAATCAAGTGCATATCTTTTCACTGTTGTTGAAACGCAACACTGTTTGTTCTTTTCCATAATGCTATTTTCAAAGGACCACACCATGTTTTTAATATCAAAATTAGCATCTCCCCGTGTACCAGTACCATAGGCTACATAGGCAGTCGGTCTTGAAGCAATTGTTGTCAACGGATCAGCTCTTGTCTTTTCAAACAAATCATTACATTTTGAACAATCTAATGTTTCGTAGGATTCCACTTCTTCATAACTTGCACCCTTCTTACTTACACTTACTTGACCAGTCAATTCATCAATGTTAAACAATTCTTGACCATCCCCACCAACAATGGAAAATACCAAATGTTTGTTTTTATCACATTGTTCACCACCTTCAATATCACAAACTTGACCTGCATCATCATCACGTGCTTTTACACGTGCTGGTGAACATCCACCCGATGGGTTAGTTGAAGTATTTGAAGCATTAGAAAGTGCATTAGACGCATTAAAGACAGAATCTGAACCGATAATACCCGTGCGATCACAATCACCAGAGTTCCATGCACTTACACCACCTGAAGTTGGTGGAATGTATCTACCAATTAAAGTACCCTCAACAGATCCACTAGTAAAACCTTGTTCCCCGTGTTCACGATTTTCCTCTACTGCAAATATGGTACGTTCTTCATTGACACGAGGTTTTTCGTTGACGTCATCAATAATAATAGTCATAGTTTTCACAACTGAAAGATCAGGGTCACATTTATGACGATGTGGGCACATATCAGTGGTACACGAAAGAGAAGCGGCATCGTTTGGAGTTCCGTCTTCGTTGTATCGTGGTACTAAAGTCTCCTCCATCGTACAGATATCACGTAAATCGCCAGCATCACAACAATCAGATTTACCTTCAACTGTGTAACCGAATGTAGGATGAGCAAATGATTCTGGACATACTACAGTTGGATCACGTGCTTTGCGTCCGAAGCATCCACCATCATCAGTGACGGTTACAGTCAATGAAAATCCACTCACGTATTCAAAGTTCACTGTTGTTGATTCAATAGTGTCACCATCCTTTTTAGCTGACGCCATAGAATCCTTTTCGACAAATGTACCGTCCAACCAATCAGTAACTCTTTGATTGTCAAGAACAGTGATTTGTCCAGTTGTAGGATGAATTGAGAAAGTTTCATTTGCCCATTCAGGAGAGCAAGATGTTCTAACACTACACAGCGCGTAAGTTAAAGTATCAGCTTGCTTACTTTTATCTGGTTTTGTAACCTCATCTACATCAGCAGCATTCATTGGATGACCTACAAGGCCTCCAGCTGTTATGTTTTCATCAATATAGAAAGTTTGATTAGACATGGTTGGTGGGTTGTTAACATCCATAATTGTTACGCAGGTTTGAGTTCCTACACTAGTTAGTCTAGTACCTTCAGCAGGTGCTTTATCTGTTACCTTTGTATCAGCACATACAGTGACATCATCTGCAGCAAGACGTCTACCTTCAGAACGAAGGCGACGACGTCGTTTCTTTAATGTTTCTGTGAATTCAGAATCAATATTACGTGTTGCACATAAGCGACCATCCGTTTGTACTTTGAACCCAGTTTCTTCAGCATCATTTGAATCAGCACATGCACCGTTGACCATAATATCACACTCAAATTTGGTGAATACGTCATCCCCTATGCTTTGATCTTGATCTTCAAATACTAATGGACAACCGATGCAGAATCCTTCTACTAGACCTCTTGTACACTCAACAGTATCACAGAGCTCCGTAGTACCTTCATCAACATCACTTTCTGAACATGATGTAGTAATACAAAATCCCTTGTATTTTACCTCGCCGTTTACGCATGCACAGTAGGCTTGCTGTCCAGCATAAGAACCACCACAAGATTTGTACTCTTCACCTGCTGGTATGACAACAGCAGGCTGTTCATTAATATCAGTAACATCAATTGTAACCTTTGAATCATAGAACAACCCACCACTATCTGTAGTACGAATAGAAATGTTATAATTATTTTGTCTTTCATAATCAAAACATGATTTTGTGAAAGAAGAAACAAATTCTACTTCTTGACAGGTTTCTTCCAAGTACAATCGACCTGTAGCAGCATCAATTTGCATATGACTAGATGCTTTATCACCAGAAGATTGATCAGGTTGGACAGACATAATCTTGTACGTCAATACATCTCCAATATCTGGATCGAAAGATTTTAATGTGTTGGAGCGGAAAATACCTTGCTTTTGATTTCTGGCTTCCCAATCATCTCTTGCAACACAATTTGGTCCTTTAATATTTCTAGTATTTTCATCGTTCACTGGTAAACTTGCACCGAGAGGTTCCGAATGTGCAAATCCAGCAGAAACACGGCCACCCAAACATCTTCTTTGTGACCAATCGTCACAGTTTTCTGTAGCTGCATCACAATCGCAACTCCATCCAGCCGTATTCTCATTGACACATAGACCGAAATCTGGTGTCCATGGTTCCTCGTTAACATTAAGAACATGTATAGTGTATATGGCGCTACTTGAAAGTGGTGGTGTACCAGAATCAGTTACAGTTACAGTAAACGAGTATGATTTCGTTACTTCGTAATCCAATGGTCCAGATACAGTTAAGTGACCAGACAATGCTCCACCTCCATGTGGGATATCATCACACGATCCACCTTTGCAAAGTGTTGACATACCATAGTACTTACAAGAGCCAGTATTGTCTTTCAATTTCTCTGCTTTATCACCATGTCCAGTACATTGTTTGTCATCTTCACTAAATTCAAATGTCTTATGGCCACCATAAATTTTCCATTTATTCCACTGATATACGGAATCTAATTCTAAGTCTGAATTATCACGATGCCATGCCGTTCTTTCATGATCAGTTTCTCCAAATTTCCATGGTTTTGTATTTTGATTTTCACCTTCACGAACCTGATTCAATACTTGACTAATAGACATGTCAGCACGCCATGAGGTAATTTTATGCGCATGCGTCAGAGTTCCGATTGGACTGTTTTCATAAACGTAACGAACAGTAGGAAGATCATCGTAGTTATCTTCATTAATTCGAATTTGTGCGTCGTCTGGTTTTGTAGTATCTAATTTAGTCTTACCATCTGGTTGAAGATTCTTAGAGTACAATGGACCTTGACGATTTGCTGGTCGATCTGGATCATCTGAGCTACCCGATTTTATATCTGATGATTCAACAACAGAATCTGGATTATGGTATAAATGTGGAACAACCATTGGAATAGTTGGTCGCTCATTGATATCTTGAACCATAATTGTAGCTGTAATATCAGTATACTTTGGTTCTGCTTCCAAAGTATTTGCATCCATATAATCATCTGTTACACGAATACGCAAATCATAACGATAATCACGCTCATAATCCAAAGTCATATTTGGCGCAATATCAATTCGACCAGTTTTAGCATTAATAATAAAGTAATGTGTTTCATCTTTAGATGGGGTACCAACACTACTTAAAATCTCGTAATGTAACAATTGCCATCTTTGGTTGCGATCAACATCATCATCACCCAACTCATTAATATCTTTTTGATTATCAAAATTATCCGGATCAAATGCAATAATGGTTGCTGGTAATAATTTTAACGATGAACCATATGGAATTCGATCGGTACCAACAGACGACAAAGTGTGACCAGAATGTCCATCTATTGAATGTTCATCAATTGTAAACAAGTGATCAATAACATCAGGTGCTTCGTTTTGATCTAATATATGAAGCTCAAATATCGTTTCACTTGATAGTTGATTATCACGGTTCGTTTTATCGTTGCGTTGTGCAATAATACCAGAATCAGTTGTTTTAATTTTAAAAGTAAACTTCTTACGCATCTCGTAGTTGACAACATTTTGACCAGTTGCTGTTACAAACAACTGACCACTGTTTTTATCCAAGTCAAACAAAGCTTTGCAGTTTTCTGTCACGGCACACTCAATATCTGCACATGTAATGCAGCTAATTATTTCCCACTTGTGGTGATCAATTGGATTACACGCGGCTGCGTCAGGACATTTTTGCCCTTGATCAGCTTCAGCTAATTCATCCAATAATGGTTTGATAGGAGACAATGCACCGCCAACTGGGTCGCCCATAACAATACCTGGTTTATTTTCAATAACAAAACGTTGAATTGGTATATTACCATTCGTAAACGTATTGTGTTCATTGCGATCACGAACAACAACAGTTACTTTCGCTTTAATGCATAAACCACCTTCACCGTCATTGATTACTTTGTCAGAACAAATTTCATCACTCAATCGTACTTGGTTTAATCCACCATCGTCTGTAACTGTCATCTCCATAATGTATTCACTTTTTACTTCAAAATTTAGAACATCCACACCACCTTTGGCCAAAGACATTTTACCGTCACATTCTGTCATTTTAAATATATCTTCATAACCATAGTCACTAGTAATTTTGAAACTTAATTTTTGTGGAGAATCTTTGTCTGGGTCGCGAGCGCTAATCGTACCATCTAGTGGCGTATATGTTGCTGCGTTTTCATCTACGTACAATTTAAAATCTCTTATAAGATCGCCATTGTCATTTAATCTAGCAGTTGTTGGATTTTCGTTGACATCTAATATGTGAATAACAACGGTAGCAGAATCTTTGTAGCCTCTTGGAGACATTTTAGGATCACCACCATCTGTTGCCCAGATCGTTAATTCATATTTATTTTTTGTTTCATAATCCAATCCATTCCATTTTCCATCACTGTCTTTATAGACCGGAGCTTGAAGATCTATACCCCATTCATTTACTGCTCCGCCACCAGGGAAATTACCAGGTACCTTTCTATAAAGACTTAATTGGCCAGTTGCAGAATCAATTGAAAACATGTTAAGAACACAATCAGAGCATTGATTATCAATTGTGAAAGCCAAAGTCTTCCATTCTTTATGAGCACTGTGCTCATCAACATCACTCGAAAATTGAATCATTGGTCTACCAACTTCAACTCCAGTTGCACCCAAGCCATTTTCATATGTTTCAAATGTAGCATCCAGAAGGACTGGAGGTTCATTTACATCATCAACAGTAACAAACATTTGAGCTTCATCGGACAAAAATGGCGAGTAACCGCATGTAGCAGCTTTACCGCTGCCTTGGTAACAATTCTTTGTTTCAGTCACACGAACAAACAACAAATAACTTGCGAAGAGAGGTGACTCAAAGTTCAGTACATCTACACCTGATTTAGTCTTTTCTTTCAATACAACTAAATCACCCTCTTTCTTTGAATTTGGAGCGCCAACAGCAAATGTGTTTTCTTTATTACCAGATAAGATAATCCATTTGTGTTTATCACGTTTATCTTGTTCGGAAGTAGCGACAGTGTACACATCTTGCGGTGGACAGTCTTTGCAAGCTTTGATACGATTGTCATTTTCGTTTACATGTGGACATGCATGATATTGAGGACTTGTTGAGCATAAATCTTGAATTGTTGGTTTTTCGTTTACATTGATCAATGAAATTTTAACACAAGCTGCAAATGTTTTCAAACCATCACTTATAGTAACTTCAACAGATACATCTCCAAAGAGTTCATAATCAAGTACCGCACCATGACTAGATAAAAGAAGCTGACCAGTTGACGCATCCATAGTCAAAAGGCCTCCTGGGTTGGCTGGTACTGAAGTGAGTGAAGTACTCCATTCATCTTTTGGCCATCCTAACAAGGCACTTGCTAATTGAGTATCGTAGCAGAGACTTTGAACACGAAGATTACCAGAGTATCGGCTAGTGGTAGCTGCAACATGAGACACTTTTCCTGAAGCCATTCCAGATACAAGCCATTGAATCACACCATTGTCAGTACTCGATGTTGGTGCCTTTTCACCGCGACCCATTTTAATACGCCCACTTAAACCTTCTCTGTTAAGAGTAACCCAAAATTCAGTATGTTTGTCCCATTCAACTGGATCACTATGATCCACTTCTTTCACAACAGAGCACGAAGACTCGGCATCACATTCATGAATAGCATAACGAGATCTTGAAATTTCTAATTTAATACCAGTAAATTTCCTAGCTTCAACTGTACTTCCTTCGATAAGAGCAATGTACGCTGTTCCTTGTGGTGTAAACTTATTACCACCAGTGAGTGTAAATCGGAAAGCAGAAACTTCACCAAGTGAGCGAAGTTGAGCATTGAGCGTAGTGTATGATTCACCGGATCTACCATCTGCCTCAACATACCAGCAATTATCTCCAGATAGCGTGTAGGACATAATATCCAAAGAATCTTGATCAAACCCTCTTACAGCAGTACCAACAAGTGACCCCTCTGGACTGTTCTCCAAAATATCTCTTTGCATCTGTAGTAATGCGGGTTGATCATTGTCATCTAGTAGACCAATGCGAATTTCACATTCATCACTAAGACCATTTTGATCAGTAATACGAACAGTTAAATAATAATCATTCTTCCATTCATAATCAAGAACGTCCTTATTAACACTAAGTTGTCCTGATTGTTCATTGATTTGAAATACATCACGAATATCTTGCTTAAACCCACAAGATTTAATATCACCAGCATAAGTAGCTTCATAACAATCGATTGGTAAAGGCCACGGTGGCATTTGTGTTACAGTGTTACCATCTATAATTTCGTAAGTAATAATATCATCAAAATCCTCATCATAAGATGGTATTGGTAGGCCAACTTCTGTACCAGGAACACTATTTTCTTTGACTTCACGCAAAGCGTCACTTGCAACAGGATATTCATTAACATCAACCAAAGTAACAGCAACCTCACCTGTATCCGACATTGGACTAAATCTTGGAGGTGGTATATCAGTTGCTTTAACAATAATCAAATATGAACCTACCTTTTCATAATTCAAAGTTGGTTCACCAAACATTCTCATATTATTGACTCTGATAATACCCGTCTGTTTATCAACTGAAAAGCGATTATCAAGATTGCCGCCAACAATTTTGTAGCCAATCTTATCTCCATCTTCGTCAGTACCTGTAACAGCACCCCCAATCATCGGCGTACCTGTTATAGATCCACTATTCAAGTTATTCAAATTACCCGAATAATGTTGTACTTCAATAACTTTGCGTGCAGCATCACGAAGTGTTGGTGGTGCATTTTGCTCTTCGACGAAAATATCAATTGTTGATGTGGTTGCAAGTTTTGGGGTTCCAGCATTACGCGAATCACCATTGTCAATAATTCTCACCGTTAGGCGATGATTTGGTTGCTTGTCATTTGAGTACCAATCATTAGTAACACACTTACTGTCTTCACGAAGTCCATCTTTGCACGAACAACCTTCAAAAGTACCTGTTTCTGTAGGAGTTGATCCATCCAGGACGTGGAAAGGTGTGACTTCTTCGAATCGAATAATATTTCCTTGAGCATCTTCACATGGTAGTGTTTTATCGTTTGATTTGAACAATTTTTCACAATTTTGGCAACCTCGTTTAATGTTATTATTATTTATATCTGGCGATTCTGTTGAATCAGGCGATGGACCTTTGTTTACAGTAATTTGTGCAGTCTTAGAATGAATGGCCCAAAGATCAATATGTGTCATATCTTCAAATTCACCACTAATTTCATTCTTGATTTCTTGCTTTATAATACTGTATGTTAAATCATCAAGTGGGGTGTTGGCCAATGTACGATCTGGGTCAGTTGAAGTTACTGGTATACCAACTTTATCTCCTATTTGTGCGTTTTCACCTATTGCTAGTTTGTAATTGTTAGGTTGTGGTAATTCATTTCGATCTAAAATATTGATACGTACAGGAACTTCAACAGAGAGAGATGGACCATCGTTTCCTTGATCCTGTGCAATAATGTAAATCATCATTGTATATGGGTGTTCGTAAGCTGAACCAATAACGAGTTCGTAATCAATGTAAGTATTAGCACGGACTGTGATGATACCAGTAACTGGATCGATGTCGAATTTCTTTGCTCCTGATCCTTTGTTTCTGTTAATTGTATATTTGGCAGCTTTCACGCCTGTCATTAACAGGAGATTGGCTGGATTTGTATCTCCAGCATCTTGATCCTTTGCATTGATAGGTCCACCAGTGACCAATTTACCCACACATGGTACGTGTTTGGTTGGATCTTTGTAGTCCAAAGCATTTGCACATTCAACAATTTCACGAATATACTCACCATTGTACTCTTGAGTGCGTGGATCAATACGTTTTGTACCAGGAATAACGAAAAATGGAACTTCATTAACATTTGTTACAATTACATGAACTTGAGCAATGGCTATAAGACCACCTTCTCCGTTATCTCGTACCTGAACAACTAATGTATAATCGTTGCGTGATTTTATTTCAAAATCAATTTCAGATCCACAACATGTTGAATGCACAACACGAAGGTCACCATTCGGTAAGAGGCGAAATGCATTATCAGTGTTACCACTTTCAATGGTGTAAACATGCTCTTGACCAGCAAGAACATCAGGATCGGTTGAAAGAAGTCTACCAACCGTTTCTGCTGGGCCGTGATCTTCTGCAATAACAAACATTTGATCTTCAATGACAGGATTTTCATTCACATCAATAACTACAACTGTCAATATTGCTCTGGTTTGTTTTGGTACTCTACCTTTAGCAACATCGAAACAAGATATTTCAAATTCAAATGTTGTCATACCGCCTTCGTAGTCGAGTTCTCCTGGTCCACGAACATATACCATACCAGTTGTTTCATCAATTACAAATGGAATAATGTCGGCATTATCATCAGTAATTTCAAAACGAACTGGGTCTTGATCTTCATCTGTACCAGATATCTTACCAACTTCCATGTTATAGGATGTAGAAGGAATGCGATCAGGTGTTTGTTCCTTTTTCCACATAGTCTCAAGGAATATTTTACCAGTATCAGTTGGGACGCATGGGAAAATACCACATGAGAATTTAGGAGCTTCATTTAGATCATTAACATTTATTTCTATCCATGATCTTACACTAAGTGGATCGGTTGTAAAGTAGTCCCCCCATTTATCAACACGTGAACTATCACTCCTACCTTGGTTGCCACCGTTGAGTCCACTATCTGTTGTTTCAATGAGAAGATTGAAACGATCACGACGTTCATAGTTGAGAGTTTGACAGGCAGTTCTGGCATTATCATCATCTCTCAAACACCCGTCTTGACGATTGACTTTAAGTTGACCAGTATTTTTATCCAAAGCAAAAGTATCACCATCATTACCAGCAATAATTTCGAACGTGTGAGTTTGCCAATCTGGTCGTCCGGGGGCACTGTTGAGATTATCAACATCACCCAAAGCAACTGAAATTGGACGTCCTGGTCCAATTATTGTTCCAACTGGAACATTTTCATCAACAGCAAACACTAAATCCTTCATTGTTGGTGCTTCGTTTACATCAATAATTCTGATGGTCATTCTTCCTTTATCAGACAGAAGGTCATACCCTGTAATACCAGAATCTGTTACTTTAACTGTCATCTTATAGCTCGATTTCTTCTCGTAGTCAATATTCGCCATAGCAACCATTAATTGACCATCACAGGCACCAATCTTCCATGTTGTACGTCCTTCAGATCTTGTTATCTTATAAGTCAACTTTTGATGGTTATCTGGATCTGTAGCTAACAAATCTTTACCAATAAATCGATCAACATGTGCATTTTCCTCCACATACCTAGTTTGATCATCAATATTTGGTCTTTCGTTAATATCAATAACGCGAACAGTCAATACTGCATCCGTGGTAATAGGATCCCATCCACCCCATCTTGTATCAGTAATGTATACAGTAGTTGTATAACGAGTTGTAACTTCATAATTCATGGCTTCATTTGCAACAATTAAATTGCCAATGCTATTTGAGTACCTGGTTCCAAAACGGTTATCATTGACTACATACTTAAGTTTACCACGATCCTTAATATCTGGATCAATAGCAACTAAATCTTTACCAATATTACCACCTCTTGGTGTGTTTTCATCTACCCAAAGCGCCATATCATCCAAAAGAGGAGGTTCATTAACATCAATGAGTTTAATAACACAATCAACGCCACTTGTAATGGCTGGTGACTCAGCAGTAATAGGTCCACCATGATCAGTAACCCGAACAGCAACAGTGAACTGTGTATCAAAAGATTCATAATTAAGATAGGCACCTTTGATCACAGATATTTGTGCTTTTTTGTTTTTAATTGTTTTGATCTTGAAACGTTTTGGTTGCCCAGTAATGGTGAAACTATGAATTTGATCAGCATCAGGATCTTTCGGTTTAAATTCACCATCACTTCCACTGAAATGACTTGTTTGTGACCTATGACCAACAATAGCATCAACAACTGAATTTTCACGAATATAACGAGTTTTTGCTGAAGATCGGAATTTTGCAGCCTCATTCAAATCATTCAACTTAACAGTCACAGTACCTGTGTCACTTAAAATAGGATGATTTTGACAAACATCACAGCCGGAATCTTTTATTTTGATAACGACTTTATAAGTTGATTTACTCTCGTAATTCAAATAAGTACGATGCTTAACAAAAAGTTGCCCATCATTACTCACTCGGAAAGGGTTAGGTCCAGGACTGCATGAAACAATAGACCACCATAAATCATCAAACGAGTCTTCTTCAACCGCATTTATGGCCAATGTTTCGCCTACCAAAGTATCTGGCATAAGTCCACGCCTAGCAGTATTTTCATCTACCCTCCGTTCTGTATCAGATAGTTTTGGTTGATCATTGCGATTAATTATAATAACTGTGACAATAACAATATTACTTAGCTTTGCTTGTTTTAATTCTGTTATAGTTTTATTTTCAATTTTTTTGGTTGGGAAATCCCATCCAGTGTCAGTCACCCTTGCACGAATGAAATAGATTGGTACACGTTCATAATTAGTAGGGCCAGTTGAAAAAATCTCACCTCTACTTCCTGGTGTCATTCTGAATGGAATTTCTTCTCTATGCCAGCCAAAACCAGCATAACCTCCATCCATATCCCAAGTAATTTTCGAACCACGACCATCCATTGAATCCCAATCCCAACTGCGAAGAGTACTTGTCATTCTAACATTAGCACCTCTGTTCTCTTGTAAATATGCGTTTTGTCCCCATCCCCATGGACGCTCATTCACATCTTGGATATCAATTTGAATGGGAGCTTCAGCGTATAATTGCCCGACACCATTATCCTGTACACGTACCATTAAATAGTACATGTTTTGACGTTCAAAGTTCAAACCATATCCACCTCGGCGTTTCCATACAACACCTGTATTACGATCAATCTTGAAGTTTTCATATCTTGGTCTTTCTCCCCAACGAATCGACCATGTTAAAGATTGTGGGCGTCCAACGTGAATATCAGTATCAAACACGGTATTTTTCGTTTGGCAGCACATAATCATAGAACGTTCGCTTCTTGGTGAAGAACCTGTGCCCCATGATGGAGCATATCCATATGAATCTCTATGGTAACGGCAGTGTCGCGTATTAATACAGGGAGCAGTTGCATCACCAGCATCGCGTCTACCGCAATCCTGAGAACCATCTGATTCACCAATATTACCAATATCGACCCATGAATTACTTTTATCACGAGTTGGTACCCACATGTTGGATGATCGCATACCACCCTCAGCTTTACCTAGAAAAGTATTCCGTAAAGCACCTCTTGGACATATTTCTGCCCGAGAGCATAACAGTCCACCAGTGTTCGCACACAATTCTTTAGCTTTATTATAACTTGTAGTACTTGGTACACTCATTTCAACGGGTGTAACACCATTGGCAAAACTCCAGGTTGTTGTTCCATCATTGTAACATGGGTAACCTCTGCAACTACCTAAATGTGATCCTCCACATTCTTGTGTTTTACCACAACCATGAATTCCACCGCCATAAGCAATTTTATTATTTGAATTTTCTTTGATTGTAGCTATACGCTTGGTTAATGTTGGTCTCTCGTTTGCAACCAGTACTTCCACGCGATAATTCGTTTCTGCATACAACCCACCAGGATCAGTTGCACGCACAGTCACGTCGTACATCGTTTTGTGTGCAGAATTCATTTGATTCTTTTTAGAGACATACATACGCCCACTGGAAGTAATACCGTACACACTTTTCTTACATGCAGCGGTTCCAAATTTAGCACGCGCATTTTGACATTGTATTGATAGAGAGTCTGCTCTTTCTGGTGCGCCTTCAGCACCATCACTTGCAATACAGCATCCATTGTTTCCACCGTCTGCATTATTGATAGAAAATTTGAGGAATCTTGCTTCATTTATTAAAGCAAACGATTCAACATTACCAGTCAATATTTGATGTTTCTTTCTCTTTTTATTACTTGATTTAAATACCCATTTGTACTTCAGCCAAACTGAATTAGAACTTCGGACAGGTAGCACCAAGTTTTCATCAGCATTTTGGAAACCAACATATTGGTCATTTATATACATATGAAATTCATCGTCCACATCACCACCAAGAGTTCCGACTTCGCTAGTACCAATTTTCCAATTCCAATCGGCAACTTCTGGCCACTTATGCCTGCCTTCAATATAACCCTCTTTACAGTTTTTAGCAAGACGGACATCTGAAGAACCACTTGATGGACGCTCAACACATTTTGTTTTAGTTGCTGATCCCCACCAATCAATAATAGCTGGACCAATAGTAACAAAATCTGGGTCATAGGCTTTAGCATACTCACCAAATCTTTGTCCAGTCCATGCAATTTCTTTGACACGGCCGTAAAAACCACGGACAAAGTTTGGATGTTCATTGACATTCTTGATAGTGATTGACATTTGTGCTTCTTCGCTCAAACCGTCAGCATCAGTAACACGCATAGCTAATTCATACTCTTTGATATTCTCGAAATCAAGGAACATCGGTAAACGGACTGTAAATACACCTGTCTGTGAGTTGAGTGTGAAAATACGGCCTGGATCTCCACCAAGTACTTTGTATGTTAGTTGTAATGCATTACCCATTTCACATTGTGCTGCTGAATGTGTAGTGCTAGTTTCAAGACTATTGCAGTCTCTCACAATACCACACACACCATTTGCTTTTGTGTAACTACAACCAGCACCATATGGGAAGGCTTGTGCTCTACACCAAGCACTACAGGCACCTGCATTTGGAGCATCACGAGTTTCAAGGGTTTGGCCAAAACTGTTTTTCGCAAAAGTTGTACTTCCACACCATTTGTTATCTTCCATATTGCATCTTCTATCTTTAGCAATATTTGGATGATCAACAGGATCAGCTTTGACACGACATGCACCATCAACAGTACCATCTTCATAGAATGAACAACCACGACGAATTTCAGGGCCTGCTGGACGCTCAATTACTGTGGTACTCTCAGCATAATTACGGCAATCAGGTCTGACAGTACCAGATTTCAAGAATGGTGTAATTGCATCAGCGGCGTTGATTGCACAGAATACAGTACAACCTGTTGATTGCTCGCAGCATGTAGTAGTATCAAGCAATTGCCAACCAGCAGGACATTTTTCTTCAGAGTATCCACGCTCTCCACCGATCCATCGAGGACCCTCGTTAACATTATTAATGGTAATAGTAACATAGGCACTATCTGAAAACCCGCTATTATCTTCTGCTCTAACAACAATACGAATTGCACCATGGATCTCGTAATCTAAAATAGGATTAGCAACAATGATTTGTGCATACAATGGATGAATGTCAAAACATTTCATGTCATTAAAAAAGGAATTGGTAGACAACCAATCTCCACCATACACAGACATACCCATAGATTCATCAACCCAGTAGGTCAAAGTATCGCTCTCATCTTCATCAATAGCTGGGACAGGAGCACCTACTGGCGTCCAAGTTCCTGAGTTTTCGTCTACCGACCGGACTGTTCCATAGTAAATGGGTCTTTCGTTGGAATTTTCAAGAATAATTGTAATACGGGCATCGTAGTCTTTATGTTGAAATGCTTCACCCATATTCCCTTCCGGACCAGAGTGAGCACCATCTGCATCAGTAACGCGGACAACCAAAGTAATACTGCCACTTGTTTCGTAATCCAAACGATTCTTCCAGACATTTCTATCATCCATCACACAATATGTTTGACATTCTACTTCTTTGCGGCAACCATGGAAGCGGACATGGGCATCACATCCTCCTGCAGTTGTACACGCATAGATGGCAGGTTTTGATATACTTACATCCAAACCATCTACAGCTGTCACGAATGTATCAACTTGAATTACACTGGCTGGATTAATACCAGTATTAGAAACACTTACACGTTGACCAACGCGAATATTTGAAGAAGCAATATTTAATTTAATTACAGTGTCATCTTTTTGTAATTTAACAAGTTGACTTTGTTCATTCTCAGTATTAGCGTTGGCTGGTAACCACTGATCACAGATAGCTTTACATTTCTTACGGCCCAACCAGTCACCAGTACCATATTCTGCTTTGAAAAAATTGACGTCTGCAGCAGTTGGGCTACAACCAGGCCATTGTTCGACAGTTTTTAACATTTGAATTTGACCATCTTCTTTGCCAATTGAAAACATCTTATTGCCATATTGACGGCCACCATTTTCTGATGCATCGGCAACTAGCTTATAATTTAGACGCATATCTGCATTAGAAGACATGTGGTTATGCTCAGCATCTACATCAAATCCAACTACTGGTTCAAAGTAAGTTGAAATAGTGTTTTCTGGAATAAATACTGTTCTTGACGGAGCTGAAGGTCTTTCATTAATATTCAATACACGTACCATGGCACGAGCACGAGCTCTTTTGTATTCCTTATCAATAACAGTAATTTCGAGATTGTAATATGGATTTTGTCCTGCCATTTTAATCTCAAAATTAATGACTGGGTTACGAACACGAATCATACCATCATCTATACCAACTTCAAACACAGAATCAATAGTATTGCCATCAGTTATATAAAATTTAGGTCTATCAACTGCATCATCTTCACGCCAAAATGGTTTTACTGAACCAACTTCATAACCCCTTTCTTCATTCTCTACAATTTTCCATTCGGAATTTGTCAGGTAAGGTTTTTCATTCACATCTGTCATGGTAACAACTGATACACCTTGAACACAAATTGGCTCTTTTGGATGATCATCACATACTCTAATAGTCAATGGCCATTCTTTGGTTTTACCTTCGAAATTTAATGTGGCATGCTTACGCATGTCAATTTGACCTTTTGATAAACCGTTAGCAGTCTCAAGAAGATGTGTTTCAATCTTAACTTGACCTTCACACAATGAAATACCAAATATATTGTCTTCGTTTCCTCCTATGATTTTGAATTGTAGTTCTTGTACTGCATAAATATCAGGATCAGTAGCACCTTGCAACAATGGCCATCCTACCAACGTACGCCTCGGTGAATTTTCAGGAACCGACAAATCAAATGGTACAAAACTTGGTGATTCATTTCTATCTCTCAAGAAAATGATCACGTCTTCAACATCAAAAGTTGTTACGGAACCTATAATTTCTGAGCCTTTGTCAGAAGCACGAAGACGAATCTTGTACACATTAACATCACCCTCATAGTCGAAACTAGAACCAGCTTCAAAACGAATTTCAGAGTAGTACTGTTTAGAGCGTTCATGCGTTGTTTTCAGATCAGAAGTATCTGCTTCAACAATAGTTTCAACCTTAAATGTTGGGGTATCTTTCATATCAAGCATATCACCCCACTCAGGTGCAGCTAAATCATCGCCATAATTAATTTTTCCTCCTTGAACAGAATCGATAGAAAATTCAACCAGACCATATTTTTGTTCACTGTCATCTTGATCGAATGCTCTAACAATACCAATAAGATCTTTATTACCACTTGAACATGGTTCATCATCACACTCTAATATCTTCATTTCAACCCTTTCATCAACAACAGGTGCCTCATTTACATCTTCAACATAAACTGTAACTTGTGACTCTACCATTAATGGTGGCGAGCCGTTATCAGTTGCTGTCAAAAGCAAAGTATAGTCTAGTTTGGATTCATGATCAAGTGTTGGTTGATTAACAGAAAGTTGTCCACTTAGATCACCAATTTTCATAACATTACCCCAATTACCACCAAGGATTTTCCAGTGTACCGCGTGTCCAGCCCCACATCCAGGACTTGAAACACCAAGATGAGATGCATCTTGGTCATTGACACGTAGTGGAACTCCAATCCTTGTATTTGGAGGACTGTTTTCTTTTACACTAAAGCATCCTATTGAATCAGGATCAGTATCACATTGGTCAATGAGAGTAGGTACTTCATTAACGTTAGTAACGTCAACACGAAGTGTTGTTTGCACAGTGATACCACTAGAATCAGTAACAGCAACTAACAAATTGTGGGATGGTGTAGTTTCGAAATCTAAAGCAGGTATAGAAAGAGTAATTTGTCCTGTCATTCTGTTCATTGAGAACAATGGTTTTGAACTTGGAGGGGTGATTGGATTTGGCTTAGAATTTGAAAGAATTGCTTGTTTCAACGAAGAAGGCAAGCAAATTGAATCAAACACGGCAGTACCATCATTTGATCCAACAGCAATGTACTTAAAGTTTGGTGCAGAAGTAGAATCAGTAAAATCGGTTGCACTAATAATATGTCCTGGTTTGCCATATCCTGCAAGGAAGACCATAACTTCATTACCGTTCACGCATGAGGTATCTTTATCGCACGATAGTTCAACTTCCACTGGTCCCGCTTTGTTGTATGTCTTGCGATGCAATAGATAAGTCTTATCAGCTGCGCCAGCTTCTTCAACCTTAATGTCAAATTCTTCAATAGCAGTCCAACCATAAGCTGGTAGAGGATTCTTAATAGCTTTATTCCAAGCAACATAAACATATCCTGGTCCATCTAGCTCAAAGTAAAGTGTGTCTTCTTTCGTAAATAGTGGTGTAACTAAATGTGTGACACCAACAAATGTAGCAGGTACTTGTTTAATCTTACGACTACCAGCCAAGTGTGCTGGCTGACCTATGGCAAGTGTTTGTACCTTCCAATCTGGCCGTGCAGATGTTTCTGCTTTTGGTGGCAGAGGTGCCATTTCAACAATCCATTCATGAACTGAGTCACCAATAAAATTTGGCTCCAAATCACCTTGGAAAGTACCTTTGTCATGACAAATATCAAGTGATTTACCAGTTGCTGCTGATGTCAATGTTATGATACTGCCTTCAAAAATTACACCCGATTCACCTCCACCAACAATCATTCTAGTTTTAGAGGAAGAAACTTTAACTAATGTATCTTTTCCATTTCTTGTGTCAATAAAGTTTTGTTTTTTTGCATCAGAATAGTCAAGTAAACCACGCATTGCAACTTCTAAATTAATAACAGACCCAAACATTATTGTTGATATACCATCAGATGCACCAGCAGCATCTGAAACTTGGAAGACATCATGCCCTTGCCATGTTAATGGTCTACCAGTTGCCTTTGAAATTAATTTAACCCAATAGCCACTAAAAATGGTTTCACGTGTTCCTTTTCCTAAAATAATATTACCATTTGATGAATGAAGCCAGTATTGCGTCCATTTTAATGGTTTAGGCGCAACAAAATCTCCCTTGAAGTGAGTTGCACCAGATGCAACTGTTTCGCAAACTGATTTACTCTTTGCATCGTATTTAACTAATTTAACACTATCAAACTCGGTCCAAACATTATCACCAGCACCCGTTATTTTGAAACCAAATGATTCAGAATCTTCTGACGCTGTAAATGTACGAATATAATCTTGAACTTTTGTAGCACCTGGTGGTGAAATTGTATCAAAATCATATTTATCTGGTTCGGCAGATTCTACAGTACCTAAACCACGAAGACTTAGTGTTAATAAATACGTCTTACCAGCCTGAAGAGCTACGGTAGCACCAGTGTTTGGTAAATCAAAATTGTTTGATACAGTCGTACAGTCGCTACTAGTGGAATATCTGGCATTCCATTTGTGCTTTACGTTGCCACCGTTCTTGATACCAATGTTAGCAACAGAAGAACGGAACTTGTTCCTATTATTAGTTGATTCACAAAAGCACTGCTTATAAGTACCACGCCATGGATCACCAAATACACCGTTATTACACCCAACACTACCACTTGCAGTTGTTGTTCTGTAGTTACCATGATCTGTCATCTTACCTCTTGATGTGATTGACGAGTCACCATTTCGACCAGTTCTGCCACGACCATAATAAATTGTACCATCACAGTTACAAGTACCCCATTCATCAGCACAATGTTTTGATTCCGTAACAGCAGTACCATAAAGCGATTCATCGGAAAATCCCAATGCTTTTAATTCAGCACGTGCGGTGCTATCTGTTAATTTCTCTGAGTACTCATCTTGACCAGCAATCGCAATAATGACACCATTCTGCTGTGCAACCAAAAAAGAACCCAATCTGTTAGCCGCACTAGAATCAGCATACGTGTCATAAGAAGTGGATGATATTAATCTACCCATGACAGGATCAATGACAACAACATTAAGGCCACGACCCTTCCTTGAAACTTCAACACCATTCAAACGAATTGATGCAACACCACACCCAGAGGTTTTATACGAATCATCACAACCTTCGGATCTCACAACAACAGAAACAGCACCACCAGCACCTTGCATGAAAAGTAAAGGCTCATCTGTACCAACACGACGCTTGATATACTGATATGCACCCTTAAATGCTCGGACAGGTAGATCATTATGACAAACTTTACTGCTCAATACCTTGTTCGAGTCACCGACAAAATCTGCACCAGCTCCACCAACAGCCCATGATTCCGCGGTACCATCATTATTTGCATCAACCCAGTCAATACCATTTGTCAGAATTGATTCTGGAGTCGCAGCGTAACAACGCTTGATTGTTGTGGTATCTCCAATTTGAATTTCGTAACGATCACCACCAGCGCCAAGTGTAGTTGGTTGTTCTAATGATTTACTCCAAATGAAACTGGATGGTATTGGTTTACCAACCTCTGGTGCACGTCGAAGGTCTACAGTGATACCATTTTTAGCATTGCCATTTACTCTTGCACAGTAACGCGCATCTTTTTGTAAGCATAATGTTTTTTCTGGCATAAATGCCCATTTTTGATGTACATTGTATTGTGGTGCGCATGGCCATAAACCAATTCTCTGATTATTACCAATAACAACATCAGCATTCCACACGTGGAGACAGTAGTCTGGGTTGGATGCCAAATGAATTTTACCAGTTGTTTCATCAATATTCCAACCTTGCGATGTTTCAAATGCTAAGCTACATTTCCACAAATCAACAGTACGGCCAGTATCTTTGTTGGCTGGATCACTTGATGAGTCTTCAAGTGGCCATCCGTGGTGCAGACAGAATTCTAGTGGGCTTTCAGTTGATAGAGCATCTTGATTAATCCACATTTCTAAGCTATTAATGTTACAGCCTGTATTAGTTGCAGCTATTATACCAGCTTGATCACTTGGAATAACCATGCCAACACGGCTACATTGTGCTGTACATTGTTCAAAGGTCATTGCATTTGTATCTATTTCACTTGGTTTGCATGTGCATTGATCGTTGTTGCAATCACGTTCATTTTCTGCGCAGCCAAATAGACCATTGAAAGCAACATCTCCACACACTTTGTTTGGATCTCCACATCCAGTGTTGCAGATAGAAATTCCAATACTATTGTCCTCGGAAACACAGCGACAAGCAGCAAGGTGATCTACAGGTTTAGCCGAACTAGTACCCCATGTTGCACCATTAGCAATGGTACGGCCAATATTGCCACGTTCTCCTGTGCGAATACTGTAGCGCACTGAGGGTGTTGGTGCTGATCCATCACTTGTAGCGAGAGTAATGGTAGCGTCTGCATCTGCTTTGGCACGGAAAGTAACATCAACTACTCCTGGTGAGTCTAGAGGTGTCTTAAGATACATAGCACCCTTACGCGGTGGTTCACTGCTTTGACAATTTCCTGTAAAGAATTCGTAGGATAAAACAGATAGAGCGTCTTCATCGGTTCCACGAATAGCAGTGCCAACCAAAAATCCTACTGGGGAGTTTTCTGGAATCTTTCTCACTTGTGGTGGAAGAACTGGATCATCAGGTCCATCACGAAGGGCAATAAAAGCTGTTCCTTCACCCCATTTACCCCCAGAATCAGTAGCACGGATTATAAGTTTATGATCTGGCTGAAGTTCATAATTTGTATGATATTCTCTTTCTGGTCCTTTATTTACAGAAATGATCCCAGTTACTGGATGAATTCTGAAGATTTTATTATCATCTCCACCATTAATCGAATAGAGACGTGTATCACCAACATCAACATCACTACTTGTCATAGGATCACCAATGATTAAACCTTCCGGTGCATTTTCTGTAATTTCATAAACAGAGAAATCAACAACAGGTGGTTCATTAACATCCTTTACAATAACAGTAACAATGCACGAATCTTGCAATTTACCGTTACCATCATCTTGTACACGAAGGCTCAAGTAAAAGACACTTTTTTTCTCGTAATTCAATCCAGCTGTATTATTTACACGAATTGCACCTGTAGCAGGATTGACAGCAAATATATGTGTAAAAAATCCGTGTGTGTTTCCATCAACAATGGAATACGTCAATGTATCAACACGACCAAAGTTATCACCTTCTATATGCCCAGATGGATCAACAACACGTTCACCATTACTATCAATTTTGTAGTGTGTTTCCCAATCTGCACACCCAAGTGTAACACTACCATCGGCATTTTCAGTTCTTGTTGGCATAATACATTGTCCAGCATCTGGATCAGTACCTTCGACTGGTTCACCAACTGTAGTGCCCACAACACTGTTTTCTGCAATGTATCGGGTTGCATCATCGATATTTGGTGGTTTATTAGCTAGATCAACTTGAACTGTAATAATTGCTGTGGTACTTAGTTTAGCAACACCTCCATTACGATCATTACCATCATCAGTAACACGAATAACTAATGATTTTAAGCCTGCTTTCAAAAAATCATTGGTCCAGCAATTACCATTCTTTTGCTTGGTGTCTGCTGGGCACGTGCAACCTATTTTTTTGTAGACACCATCAGGAACAACACAATCTTCTCCTGTTGCCGAGCTGACTAATTTATCACAATTCCAACAACCGTATGATTCATTATCATCAGATTTTGAATCCTCTAGAGTGTCAGCATTAGGTCCAACTTTTACCACCAATTGACCACTTACTCCATCAATGCTGAATTCATTGTTAACGTCACCGCTTTCCAAGGTATAGGTGAGAGTGTCACCATACCCATTTGCCCCATTATCTTGATCAGTAGCAATGATTGGTGTACCAACTTTGTCACCAATTTGGTAATTGTCAATAATGTTACGAGTTTGCGCAAGAATATCAGGTGCTTCATTAACATCTTTGATTGAGATACGCATCAATTGATTAGCTTCTAATTCACCATCACTGACTTGGACAATAACATTCCATTCTGTGTACTCTTCAAAATTCAAATCTGCATTAGCATGAACAGTAACTTGACCACTATTTGCATTAATTTTAAATTGTTGCAGAGTTGCAGGTGGCTGTTCTAATGATGGATCATATGATGGAGTTTGATCAAGGAGAACATATGTTAATGCCGCTTCGTCACCTGCATCCACATCTTTAGCCAATATCAAGCCACCGACAACAGTATCATCTTCCGCCCCATTCTCATTAATATTTCTAGTGTAACTAATCCCTTGAACCCAATATGGTTGCTCATTTACATCAAGTACTTCAACAGTAACTTTCGCTTGGTCAGTTAATGCACCTTTACCACTATCAACAACTTCGATAGTTATTTCATAACTTGATAGTGATTCAAAATCCAATTCACCAGCAACAAGAAGTTGACCAGCAGTAAAATAATCAAAGGCAAACTGTCTTTTGTCATCACCAGCCAATATTCGCCATGCAAGTTTTTGACTTTGTGGCTCAGTTCCAGTATTATCAACATCAGTTGCATTAAGAACTTCACCAAAACCACTCCATGTTTTAAAGTGTCCTGTTTCAAATCCTTCTGGCCCTAACTTTGCACCGATTGGATAGTCAAGTGGAACGTTTTCCCAAACTGTGAGTGACTGATCGTGTACTTCTGGAGCTTCGTTGATATTTATAACAGTAATTTGCACAGCTTTAGTTGTTGAAAGAGGAAGAGCGCGATTCATTTCAGTAGCTGTCATGATGACTACGTAAGAATCCAGTGCTTCGAAATTAAATTTGTTTTCTCGAACAGTAAACTGACCAGACAATGCATCAAACGCAAATAATGGACTCGGTGCTTTAAAGAATTCGAAACAGTTTTTGCGTTCAAGAGGTACTAAACTGGTAAAACACCATGGTCCCTCTTCTGAATCATCTGGATTACGACAGTAATTGTGATTTCCAGCCTTTCCAACTAATGTTCTAAATACAGTATTCTTCCATTCTTTGCATAATTCATCATCAACTGTTTTGTCTTGTTTACCAGCGTACAAGAGACCACGTGGTTGAGCACCCCAATTTTTCGTATGAATACCCTCGTACCAACCTGAAATGGCAAATGAGACCAAATCACCATCATCATCCGGTGCTGGTACTCTGTCACCAATGTCAGTTCCAGGTTCACTATTCTCATCAACCTTAGCAATGTAACCTTCAAGACGAGGTGGTTCGTTTGTATCCAGTAAATGGACTTCTAAAACAGATGATCCAGAAAGTGGAGTTGATGGTTGAATTTTCATTTTAGTAATACCAGTTGTAGTTTCATAACCGCCAGTACTTAAAGTTGAAAATGCATATTCCATTGGCATAGTGTAACATCCACCATTATTTACCTTGTCATAATGATAACCCTTACAGCAGTATGATTCTGGTGTAGCAATACTGCACGGACTTTGTGATTCACAAATTGTAAGACAATCTTCTTCAGTATCAACGTTTTCTTCATAGTTTTGTTTGGCATTCAGTTTGTATATATCTGTAGCAGCTGAATCAAAGTCCGAACCAAGACCGCCCTTAATATTACAGTTTTCGGAGAAAAGATTAGGCATGGTTTTTGAACCACCACAGTATCCACCCTCAGAGATACCAAAGTATTCAAGACCTTTGGCATTAGCAGCTTGAGCACATCTTTGGACAGGTGATTCGCGGCCAACTTTTGGAGTTGGTAATATTGTTTGAGCTAATGTAATATCACCAGAAGTATCTGGTTTACCCATGGCATACAATCTTTCAACATCTTCTTGTTTTAGAGATCGATGCCATGAAGCAGCAGAACGAATCCATCCTTTAAAATAAGATTCCGAACCAACAGATTTACCTAAGTGGAAAATATCACGGCTAACATCTGGTACACCACCACTACCAGTGGAGGTTGCTTTAAGTACACCATTCTTGAAGACTTGTTTGTTACCATTAGAGTCGACAGTGACAACAATATGCTGCCATACATCTTTCTCCCACCAGCCGTTGCTGAATTGGTTTACATTGCTTCCAGTATTGTATACTTGGAAAGTCATTTGTCCATCGCTGCCATGTGAGTTGGTAAAAAGACAGTTATCAACTCCACCAGATCTATCAATCCACATTTCCAAACCATTAATGTTACAGCCAGTATTAATTGCAGAATTCATTCCTGCAATATCCTTAGGAATAGTCATACCAATACGTGAGCACTGTTCTTTACAATCTTCAAATGTCATTGAGTTGCCATTTACTTTATCTGGCTGACAAGTACATAGATTGTTGTTGCAGTCACGCTGATTAGACGTGCAACCAAAGGAAGATGTACAAACTATGTTTGGATCCCCACATCCACTGTTGCAAATAGAAACACCTTTAGATGCCTGTGCATTGGTACAGCGACAATATGCTTTGTGTTCCAGTCCTTTTGCTTTGATGTTTGTCCAAGATGTACCACTACTAATAGTACTTCCTGTGTTGCTAGAACATAAGTTAAAGAGACGTGAATTGTATGGCGTTTCAGATTTAAATTTGATCCACATTGCAAATGAAAATTCTGGTCCAAACGATGGGTAAGCACCGAAATCAACATACTGTTGCTCACCATTTGGTCCACTTTGATCGATGTTGAGTTTTAAACCATCAATATCACACGTAGGAATTGCACCACCTGTAGCTTTGCTAGTTTTTAGTTTACCATGCATGCTACCAACAACATCTTGGGCTGAACAGTCTGTTGAATCAAACACCCAAGCATGTTTCACACCTGGTGCAGCCAAAGTATCAACAGCTGGTTTAGAAAGAACTGGTCCAACTGTTGCGTCCTTCTCCAAGTTGATCCATCCAGCATTTTGTTGAGCATCCGAGTAACACTCTTGATGTACATAAGAGTGTGGAAGCATCACACCATCCATTATGACAAATTCTTGAGTTGGCAGCAAACCAATATCAGTAGCAGTTGCTGTTAACATAAATGGTGATTTATTGCCAAGCTTGTCTGCTGGTCTTGTTTCATAATTCATGTATACACTACCACCATTGTTGATAGAAATTTGTCCAGTTATTGGATCGATTTTGAAACGCGTTTCATCATTACCACGGGTCAATGACCATCGAAGTGTTGACGTATGTCCACCATCAATATCAGAAGCTATCAATGGAGCACCTATTAAAGTATCCTCCATTGAATTTTCAAGAACAGAAACAGGTTGTGGTTTGTCTACTGTTGGATTTTCATTAACATCAACAATATGAACACCAACCTTAGCAATCATAAATGATTTTTCCAAATCTTCAATTTTTATGTCAAGTTCATAATCAATTCTATTTTCATAATCCAGTACAGGATCAGCAATACGAAGTTGACCGTTACATGCTTCAATGGCAAACAATCCTAAGTCATTACCTGCCACAATACTGTAGCTGAGCTCATCTTCTTCATCAACATCATATCCAACAATTTTTTCACCGATAAACGTATCTCTTGGCATATTTTCACGGATGTAACGATCTGTATCCAAAAGGAGTGGCACTTCATTTACGTTCTTGACACGGATAGTGATCGCTTCCTCATGACTCAAGCGACATCTACCATCGTTTTCAATCAAACCTTTGTAGTCAATATCACAAGGTGATGGTGTGTTACCGTCAACACGGAAACCGTCATCAACTACACCTACAATAATTGTATATGTTGTACGATCTTCATAGTTCAAATAGGCTTCATCAACAGTAATTTGAGCAGTTTCCGGATCGATACGGAAACCGTTTGGTCCAGCATTAACATCTTGAGTTTTAATGTAGTATCGAAGACGTGCCGTCTGCCCACCATCAACATCGGTTGCGATAACTGGATCACCAACAGCTACACCTGGACGTGTTGAAAATACAACAGTAAATTGAGCTGCGTCATTATGCCCATCAACAAGTTGAGCTGCAGCACCGATACACTCTTGATCACCGTTAGTAAGACACAGGGCTCCGGTATCTGAACCTGCTGTCCATTTACTTTTACGGAATTTTTGGAAATCACGACGTCCAGCATTACATTTCTCAATAATTAATCCTTTTGATCCATCATTACTGACACAAAAAGATTTGCTATTACTAAGACGAATTCTTCCATCTGTACTGAAAGAGAATTGCTGTTTTGGTGCTGGCCTTACCTCTTCACACTTAGACATTGTAACCTTGGAACCAATTTTTACATTGTCAGGAACAGTTAAGCATGATGTAGATCCTTCTGTGCGAATTTCCATGGCAGGTTCTGTCTCCTCAGGAACATCCTTTTCTTGAGCTGGAATGACAGGATTTTCATTCACATCTGTAACAACAATAGTTAAAGGAACGGAGTGCTCCAATGGCGGAATTGCGCTATCTTTTACAAACACAGTAACATCGAAAGAACTGACAGCTTCGAAGTCAAGAACGGCACCATTTCTAACACTTACTTGACCAGTCTTTCCATTAATTGCAAAGCGACGTTCTTGACCAACCATCCAGTACGTCAATCTTTGTGAGCTATCCACCTCAGCAGCAGTTATACGAGGACCAACTTTAGTACCAGCTTTGCTGTTCTCTGGGACTGATCTAACTTCACGCATAGCAAATTTAGGTCTTTCATTGAGATCTCCAACACGAATGCGGACATCAGCTTCGTGACTTAAACTAGCTGCATCGACAACCCGAACACGAATAGTGTATTCACGAACAGTTTCAAAGTTAAGAGCCTCTTGAGAGTTGACTCGAATTTGTCCATTGGTTTCATCCATGACAAATGCCTCACCACCAAACCCACCCTCTTTTGTATAAGATCCGTCCATTTCTGTTGTTGCAAAAATATTGGAACTATCAGATAGAGACATTGCAAATCCCCATGATCCACCTTGATCTTGAGTTTTAACAAGAACACGATTTACACCTGGTGCCAATGTAACAACAACAGCCTGATCCACAGAGTCTCCAAAACAGTGATCTGTAAACTTACTGGCAACTAAATCACCATTAAACCATACCATATGTCCATCGTTTGAACTTAAACGAAGCTCAACTTTTCTTTCTGTTGTTTTGAGATTGTTCAAGTAAGTCATGGCATATGCCTGCTCTCCTGTACAAACTAAGTTGTCACAACTGGATGGGTTAATATTGGCTACACCGTAATAATGACAGTCTAAATCAATTCCTTTAGTATTGCAACCATTACCACAAGATGATATTAATGAACAAATATCTTTGTATGCAGACCATGTTTTACCACCTAGTTTCTTACCAGGAACAGCATATAATGATGGTTCAATGTTGTTTATCTTGGAAGTTTTGTCCATTTTCTTACCAGTAGCAAGACGATCAAATTTAAATGGACCTTCATTTTTGTCACCAAGAATTAACCATGCACTAACAAATCCTTGATCATCTAGTCCATCACACTGTGGTATTGCCCCATCAACAATTGTGTACTTAAGACCACGCCATTTGGCTTTCGTATCCTGATCCGTTGCAACAACAACGGCACCAACCAAACTGGCCTTTTGACTGTTTTCATCGATTAATTTAACTTGTCCAGCAGTGATGATTGGTTGATCATTTATATCTTCAATTAATATTGTGACTGTTCCAGTGTTTGACAAAGAACCACAAGCATTTTGACGCCGACCACATGGTCTTGCAACATCACTCACTTTCACTGTAATTGCATAACTCGATATACTTTCATAATCAGTTAGAGGGCTTCCAGTTGTTGTGATTTGCCCAGTTTCTGAACCAATTGCAAACTCACTTGGCCCACCAACAAAAGAATAACTTAATTTATCACCAGCATCAACATCTTTACCTTGAACAGCAAGACCACAATTAGTGCCCTTTGGTGACATTTCTTTGACAGAACGTACAGTTGCTGGGAACCATGGTTTTTCATTGAGATCATGAATGTAAATAGTTGTACTATTAGCATGTGCAAGATTTCCCATACCATCATCGGTTGCTAAAATGGAAAGAACAAATTTAGATTGACTTTCGAAGTTCAATTTAGCTGATCCAGACAATGAAATTACACCAGTAACTGGATTAATTGCAAATTGATCATTAACATTACCAGCAACAATACTGTAAGTAATTTTTTGACCTTTACGAACATCAGAAGCTGATCCGACATAACCTAACACGCCTGGGTTATCAGTTCCATCAATTGAATGTGTAAACGTTCCGTAAATTGACCAATGATCATCAGTTTCGTGACTAAGATCATGTAATTCTACACCACGGCTGTTTTCATCAACATGTGCAACATATGAATACATTTCTGGAGGATCGTTTGATTCTATAACTTCGACATCAAATAACGCAGTATCTGTCAAACCGGAAGGATCAGTAGCAGTTACTTCAACAGGAAATCGAGAACGTTTAGATACATCTAATACATTTGCTGTGCGTAATTGAAGCTGGCCAGTATGACGATCAATTTTGAAAAGTGCCATGGCACAATATGCTGCATGAACATCTCCACGACCAGAGTGAACAGCCGAAGTATCCTTTTCTCCACTACTACTTGTAGTAGTTAAGTGTTCGAAACAATCGGGTCCAGTAACGGAGTAAACCAATGCTAAATCACCTGGACGTTCAGATACACCAATTGGCCCAGCTTGGATGCGCATGTGTTTAGGCATTTCTTTATTACTTGATTGTGCAACAATTTTCAAACCAAATCTTGTAGTTGTAGGTAACCGTACTGGAGTAGTTTTCGTTCTATCATTTGTGTGACGGGATAGGAAGATGTATTCTTCATCGCCATCTTGACGAATGAAAATATCCATGTAATCAGTTGAATCACTACCAGGACTATCATCATTCTTTGTTGTTAAATCAAAGAACCAATCAGCAGTGTATGGAAGTTCAATTTCAGCTTCGTAAAAGCCTTGCGAGCAATCACCCAAGCGTAAACCTAGCTGACGTTGTTCACTGTCAAAGTCATATGAACTAATGATATTACCATCTTCATCTGTAGAACCAACAACATACAAGCGATCAATGACCGACGTTGGACTATTAGCATTTTCTCCAGCAGTTGGCCAACGTGCAATGAGAGCACCTCTTTTCGAACTTGATGTTGTTTCACGTATGACACCAGAACATTCTGAACCCAAACTAGCACAACTATTGAATAGTTCATCAATATTCATACCAGTGTTGAAATTTCCATGCCATGAAGGCACAGCAACATCTGTAATGGCTCCAAACAACGTAACACGTGCAATGGAACAAAATTTATCTGTAGTATCAGATACACCAAGTGGTTGGATACGCCATTGTGTACTTGGTGCACCAACAAAGCCATTCTCACCACCTAATTTTGCAGTGTCGCCAGAACGACCCAAATCAGTGTAAGTGGCAACATTTTCGAATTTACCAGTTTCATCATCCTTGCGCTGAACAACAATACCAGAACAAGCGTTACCACCATTTGTCACGTCAAGACTTGTCAATTGGAACTTTGTTCCGACAATTTCACTGTGCTCAAATGTTATATGACTATCTTCAACAGCACCGGCACCTTTTTGTCCATGATATCCAAGCATGATGGCATCGGAGCCACGTACCGAACGAGGATCAACTAATGTAGACTCTTCAATATTCAGAACGTCACCAGCATCAGAGAGCATAGCAATTTGTCCTATTTTTTTGGCTGGAGATTCAGCTGCTCCAATAATATCTTTCCACGAAACAACATTACCTTGCTGACCAACTTCACCAGCAGATCTACATTCATCAAGTGACATGTATTTATCATAGACATTTAAACGATTGATTCTTCCTTCAAACGCTTGGCCATGATCAAAGCAACCACCGTCACAGTCCTGCTCTTGCCCAATCACAAATGTGCCGCGTGCAAACATATCTTGATTAACACGTGATCCTGAAAGAGAGAATTTTTTACCAACTTGACCATCTAAATATAGATACCCCTCTCCCTTTTTCCATGTCATACAAGCATGATGCCACTTTCCATCTGCGTAACCTGATGTTGCTTTACCTTGGAAGTTGTGGCGATAAGGACTTGGTTTATCAATATTATATAGAAGGAATGCATTATTTTCCTTATTCTTAGATTTAGTTGAATAAGAAAAAGGCGTGTTACCATTTTTAGAATTGAGGTTTTCATGGTTAAACCAAGCAGAAACTGTAAATGCACTGTACTCTTCTTTCGGTGTTGTACTATCGTGATGTTTGCCCAAGTCAGTAATTTGAATACGTGGATATACCTTCTTTCTGCTACCACCAGCTTTCCAAACTAAGTCTTTACTGTCCCACGAATCAGATACAACTTCAGGAAGAACAATATCAGCGTTTCTCACCCAAACACTCATAATCGAAGGAACAATACGGTTTCCAGAATTGTCTCTAATCCCAACATGTTTGTCTTTGGGATTTTTACGGCTGGAACCAAAATAGACAGCACGATAAGTGCTACGAGAATCCGCATGATCCCATTCACAGTTATTAGACATCGTTGATGTAACATCCGCATTTTTAATTGTCATGTAAGGATCATAACAATAGTCATGATCAGCGGTAGATTTAACCATTCCTGTTTCGCCACATCCTGGTACCAGGGTTGGTGTTGCTGTTCTTTGGAAACATACTAAACCACCGGCACAGTCAGAATCTGTATCACAATCACCTTGACATAAACTGCATGGGTTACCATTAGTACATCCAGTATGACCAAGATCTTCAATTTCTACAGTAGTAGATGGCATGATTAAACCATAAGTTAAGCCCTTTGCTGCTGCAAGATTTTTATGGGTATACATTGTTGTTGGAAGATTACAGCTACCATGAACACATTCAACATCAAGTTTAGCATATGATTCTGTGTTACCACATTCAAACTCACTGAGTTGTACGAATACAACAGCTTTAGAAATTGCCTTCAGTCGAAATTTAACATCACCTTCTTCATAAGTCTTTCTGTATACAGGCCATTGCGATTCAGCTCCTCCTAGTGAGTATGTTAGTTTTTCAGCACCATCGGCAATGAAACCAGCAGGAGCGCTACTTCCACTATCGACAGCAATAAATACAGTCGCTGCTTTTCTCAATTTGAGGTAAATTTCTTCAGTTGACTTATGTTTATCACCTCTCAAAAAGATAGCACCACCGTACTTATCTTCATCAAGTGCAGCAATTATACCATTGCCATTGCTAGAATATTTGACATCTTTTTTAAGAACATCAATTTGTGTTGGTGCATCAACCGAACCACCTGCTAAGTCATCTATCCACATTTTATAACCATTAATATTACATCCAGTGTTTGTTGCAGCTGTCATTCCAGTCATACTTCTGGGAATAATCATACCAACTCTAGCGCATTGTTCTTTACATTGAACAAAAGTCATATCATTGGTTGTAATTCCTTTTGGTTTGCACGTACATTTACCGTTGTTACAATTTCTTTCATTCGCTGCACACCCAACACCAGACCAACAGACTTTGTTAGGAGATCCACAACCATTGTTACAAATAGAAATACCTTGGCTGTTATCCTCTTTTACACAGCGACAATATGCTTTATATGTTGCTGCCCTTGACGTACTTGAACCCCATGTTGCGCCCTTGTTAATGGTTGAACCTTTGCTTGATACTATACCCGATAGAGAAGCGTAACTAACTACCTCCAAATACTCTGTGGGATCAGCAGCAGCAGTTTCTTTTGGATCATTAATATCAATGTCGGGTATTGTTGGGATTGTAAATTTCACTGCATTTTCGAAAGACGCAATTCCACCACTAGCAGAGGATTGCGTTGTCCATGCCACAACCATTTCTTTTGATGATTTAAGCAAATCAGTAGAAGCACCACTAACATATGCTTCACCATTTTTTTTAACTGCAATATCAATACCATCAGTAGATGTAGCCAACGAGCCAAATTGACCCTTGGGTCCATAGGCAATCATTGTCCAACCACCATTGTCAGTTGTAAAATCGCAATAAACATCAATTTGACCAGAGAGCGTGTAAACGCCAGATGTAGCAGTTGGATTGGTCAATTTAATCATGGAACAAGAAGTTGGAGGTGTCGCAGGTGCCGTTTTTGCCAAAGTGTATGCAGAAATAGCAGTGACTCCACCTCGGCCCTCGGAACACATGCCATTATCGATTCGACTAGTAATTGTTGATGCTGATACTTTTAAGTATACACATGCACCATTTAGTAGACCGAATTGTCCTGTTGGAGTATCTTTAACTTCTTTGGAGACTTTTGCTGCGGCGGCGCACGTGGCAATAGGGTTCACACGAATTTGTAATGGTTCTTTATTTAATACTTCACGAACACGCTGTGTAATCTTGATATCAGATATATGAGTAAAGTATTTAAGTGGCTTCCAACTGGAATCTGAGCGTTGATCAATGCTCCAAGCGTACACATTATGTATACCATCATAACCTGGAGTACCAGCACATTCAGTAGCAAATAAATCACATTCATCATCCTGTAATTTACGTTGAATATATTCTGCAACCTTGCATGTTGCGCTTTCGAAACATGCATTTCGACAGCTCTCTGCATTCCACTCTTGGTTAGAAGAATCTTTAGCGCCAGCAGACACACGAATACCACCACAGTATCTTTTGTCTGCAGGAACAATAAGAGTAGTAAATTTATTTCCACCGTTGGTACCATCAGAATAACAGCCAACAGTCTTCCATGGTCGTTGAAGTGACGAAGCTGCTGGGCTTTTACCAAGACTGGATACAAATGCATGGGAAGAGGATGCGATTGATAATTTATCAGTGATGTCATCAAGCCAACCGCCTGTTCTAACAGTTGTCAATGCCATCGGTCCACGTTCAACCTTTGCGGCACGTGAAAAGGGTTCCTTTCCAACTTGCATAATACATGTATTATTTTTTATGGCATCAGTACTTTGCCATAATTCTATTGGTGCTTTCGAAACAACAAAATCTTGATCCATGGCTGACACTGGTTGGCCGATGAAAGTACCCCTGGGGGCATTTTCTAAGATAGAGCCAGTAAAATCGGTAATAAATTTTGGATTTTCTGAAACATCATTGATAACAATACGGAATTCTGAAGAAACTTTTTCTCCATTAGTGTCAGTTGCTTCGATAACAAGTAAGTGTTCATCATCCATTTCATGGTCTACCATATTTTTGGCTACACTTATTGTAGCTACACGAATTATTCCATCAGCAACACGGTTATCTAATACTTCAATTGTGGATAATTTGTATATTCCCGCATCATTACCAGCAATAATGGCATAAGTATTTGAATCACCTTCGTCGACTGTATCAACAGCAATAGTACCAACAACTGTGTCTACAATTGAATTTTCATTCAATGTAGTACCATAGACCACAGACTCAGACCCATCTTCAGCAACGTATTTCATTGTTGAAGACTGTGCTAAGAATGGTGGGCTTAATTGCTGTGAATCTGAACCATCTGCAGGATGGAAGATTGGTGATTCATTAATGTCTAACATGTTAACAGTAACAAACCCTTCTCCAAATTCACCACCAGAATCAGTTGATCGAACAGTCACACTATAGTGAACACATGGAAGGGTTTGACATTGTTTGAAATGTTGTCTCAAATATTCATAATTCAAAGAGTATGAGCCATCCTCTTCATATGATCGAAGCACCGATAACTGTCCAGTAGTTGGTTCAATTCGGAATAATGGGTCGCCGATAATAAAGCAAGATGTGCCACGACATCCTTCTAATTTTGAAATTGTATACGTTGGTATACTATATACGCCAACATCTTGATCAACAGATTGAATTGGTGCACCAATTAATGTTCCTTCTACTGAATTTTCCATAATAGATCTTGATTGTGGTTCAATTGATGCTGGTTCATTAACATCTTTCAATTCAATAGTCAATGGCCCAGTGCTTTTCAAACCAAATTGATCAGTAACCTCAACAGTTAAATTGTATATTTTTTGAACTTCATAGTCTAATGGCATTTCAGTGTGAGATATCCATGCACCTTTACGATCAACATAAACCTGCCCTGTTGCTTTGTTTATGTTAAACATATCATTATCATCTCTTGGTTCAATCAAGTTATATTTCAAAGTGAAACCAGCGTCTGGATCAGTACCCGCATCGACAAGCAAGAAACCAACTTTTTCTCCCATGTCTGAGTTTTCATTCACATATCTTGTGGCTCCATTAAATGTTGGTGCCTCATTCAAATCAATAAGCGTTACAACAACTGTTGTACTGTCAATCAAATGCTTTGGCGAACCGCCATCCATGACACTAATAGTCAATCTTACTTGTGCCATCTGTTCGTAGTCTAATGCTGTTGGATCACAAACATACAAGTCAGCAACTTCTGGATTTTTGAAGCAGAAAATACCGTTTGAATCACCACTCGTGACTTTGTACGTGAGGGATGATTGGCCATAAGTGGATGAATATATATCTGGATCAGTGGCAGTAATTCTACCACCGTCTAATTTTACATATCGAATTACCTGACAGTATTCAACTGGTCCTCCGATTATTTCGAAGTTAGCCTTGCAAGAACCTCTGCATTGTAAAGGTAGTATGCGAAGAAATTTTCCTGAAACTGGCACATCAAATTCAATTGTTACACCAGATGCTTTCTTGTCTGTCGGACCATTGAAAACTTGAACTTGGCCATTCTTTGTAATTGGAAAATATGTTTTTCCATCCACCGATCTTTGAACTGTGAATTTAGTAACAGCTGAATATTCAGCTGCACTGTACACTTCAACTTCACACAAACTCAAATAACGTTGGTTAACACCCTTTCCTTCCCCAGCAATCTTTATGAACAAGAAACGACCAGTTTTACCATTGCCATTTTTATCAGTACATAAAACAACACCAGAATTTCCACTGAATATATTTTTGCTGAATTGAACGTTAGATGGTGTTGCTTCCATTTGATCTGTAGTACACGAGTACTTGTCACTGTCATCATGATTTGCATAGCTATTTTCTTCAATATCAGTATCTGTCAAGTAAACTTCAAAATCATCAAGACGATCATTACCGCCAGCCTCACGACGCCAAATTTTAACTTTACCAACTTCGACAGTATCACCTAAATCTACACGCCACCATGGACGTTCACCATCAGCCGTCTTTTTTGCATACAAACTATGTGAGCACGATACTCTTGGCCACTTGCAGTTGTTTTTGTTACCATCAGTAGCTCTGCTTGCTGGTGTTTTACTACTGTATTTCTTAATACTTCTTGCAGGTTTACCTAATGCTAAATTACCACCAGTAAAATCGGCCCCACGAATATTAATGGCCGAAACAGTTGTTTCGGTAACGAGATCAAATTGGAAATAATTTTGACCGTTAGCTAACGACGCAGTGCCAGAAGAACCACCCATTTGCCAGAATCCATTTTTTCTAGTCGAATCAAGGAATGTTGATCCAGCAACATTTGATGTCATTGAGGAGGCTGGCAATTGAATATCCAAATTCGTAGAACGTACACCTACATCAACTTTACATACTTCATCACTACCCATTTCGATTGGTGTTGGTCCTACAACAAAGACAATAACATGTTCGCTAGATTTACCAGCCTTTGCGTTAATACTTGGTCCCATATGGTCTTCCAACTTAATTTTAACTTCAGCACCCTTTCCATATTTTTTTGAAAACACAGGATAGTCTAAGTCGTCTCCATTAACAGTAACAGTAGCATACCAGCCGGTTCTTTTCCATGAATCTGCAGAACTCAATGGACATGTAAGTCCACATTTGTTGACACAATCACCAGTTGTGCATTGTGCACCAAGTGGATTAATCAAAGCATAGACAGTTGCTGGTACATCAACAGTGAATGACACAGCTTCTGTATCGCTCTTGAGAGGAAGATTGTGACGAAGCATCGTCATATGATCACCGACTAAAGCACGTGGCAGATTAAAAACAACGGCTGCTTGTGGGTTATTCAAACCAACTATAACTTTTTTGCCAGGACCAAATGCTGCATCATTGACAATCATAGTTGAATGTTCAGCATCTATCCATTGAGATATTTTAACTGGCTGAAGTTTGGATTTCCGTAATGCGCGCTCACCTACCGTTCGATGAAGAAGAGACCCTTTCTTACCGGGAACTATAAGCTTGGGTGGTTCATTGACATCTGATAATTTAATGCTAACTTTGGCTGTATCAAACAATGATGATGGGAGACCATTGTCTTCAACTCGAATGACAAGATCATAACCAGCGCTTGCACTTGATTCAAAATCCAAATTATTAGTATCTGATACAACAGTAATTTGACCAGAACAATCATTGATAGCAAAGATACCATCTTGATTACCAGAAATGATTGAGAATCGAAGTTTTTGACGGGAATATTTGTCTGGATCGACGGCAACAATTGGATTTCCAACTTTTGTATCCGCAATTGAATTTTCTGATAAACCAATAGTTTGATCATTAGCAATCGGTTGCTCATTACGATCTTCAAGACGGATCATGACTTCACTTCTTGTTGTCATTCCTGGTCCATTTGGTATATTGTCAATAGCAGCAACAGTAATTCGATAAATATTTGCATCAGCTTCGAAATCTAATGGTGCAGGATTAGCAATTGATATTTGACCCTCATTTTCAGTAATTGAGAAAATGCTCTTCTGAATAGCTTGTCCATCTTTCCATGCTGGACAAACAGTTGCCCACCCCCTTTCACCCTCTGATTCTGCCAACGCTTCTGTTTTTTCTGATGAGTAAGCATCATTTGCTAATCGAACAACAAAACCACCACTTGAGTAGTAAGAACTCATAACAACTACACTTGTTGTAGTTGTGCCCTTTGTAACAACAAGACGTTGGCCTCCAGCAAGAGATAGCTGACTGGATGAACCAGAACAAGTCAAAGTCGGTTGCTTGTTCAAACCTCGATATGGTCCAGACAGAGTACATGTCAAAAATCCACAGCTAGAGTCATCCATGGCACCAGTTAAATAATTAAAGTGTGTGAACTGAATTGATTCAATTGTGTATTTGAACTTGCCTTGCGGTGTATTTGGATCATCTTCATCAATAGCATCTAAAGGAATACCAACCAAATAGTTAATACCAGCATCCTCTGGTACTTTTCGCATGGTATCAAGCAGTATAGGAGGTTCATTGACGTCCACAACGGCAACTTCAACTGTGGCTTCATCCTGAAGGCCAGCGGGATCAGTAACACTAATGTCCAAGTGAAATACAGGATTACCATCATTATTCGTTTTCTTTCCATCTACTTCAACATAATCACTTTCATGATTGAGAAGAGATTTACCATCATCTGGATCAACAGCCATTTGCACAGACAGTTGACCTGTACCTTCATTAATGGCAAATCGGTTACCCCAGTTACCACCAGTAATTTTCCATTTTAATGGACCATGAGTAACAACATCACTACGCTTAGAACCAGTTGGAACAAGATTGCCCAAATCTTGATCTTTTGCTGTCATGGCTGCGCCAATCTTTGTTGAAACAGGTGAATTTTCAGTCACTTTGAAGCATGAACGGAATTTTTTACATGGCGTATTAGTAATAACTGGTGCTTCAAATTCATTAACGACTTGAATTGCTACAGTTGTAACAGACTTCATTGGTGGTGAACCATCATCGGATACAGTTATCTCTAATGAGAAACTACTGACTGACTCATAGTCCAATACAGCTGCTTTCTTGTCTTCAGTAACGGTAATTTGACCAATTTCAGCGTCAATTTTGAAAATTGATGCTGCAGTAGATGGCGATGAAATTGGATCTGATCCTTTGTTTCGAGCAGAAGGAAGGGTTGTCTTGTAACAAACAGATTCAAATTCAACAGCACTACCACCCAAAGATGATACACCCACAGCAGAAGGTATAAAATTTGTGACGGCATTAGATTGTTCATAAACAGAATTTGCCCATGCACCACCAGTTCTTTTGTTACCACATTTGTTGTCTGCAATTTTACTATATGTTGTTTTTGGAGTACTGTAATCGTTATCACAAGTACACCATCCATTGTTTTGCAGAGCAAAATACAAAAATCCTGTGCACGCTGTAGCACAGCTACTTGAATCATATCCATATTTCTTAGGACCGCAACAAAAGTCACGTGCACCATTGTCTTTATAACAACCAACCCACTTAGCTTTACCACTTTCTTTGACCTTTTCACAAGTTGCTTTGGCACCAGTTGTCATTTGAACAACATCAATAGTACCATCTTTTTTAGCAGTAATCTTAATTGAGTTGAAATTAAGATCGGCACGAGGCAAGAAATTAATATCAGAACCAGAACATTTCATGTTGTAAGGTGTACCAGCGCTAAATCGGGTGGCACTTACTCCAGTATCACCACTTTCATGAAGAACAATTTTATACATATTACTGGCATCTACCCCATTCGCACCACCATCACCTCCAGCTAAACTGATAACAGCATCGCCTTTTGCACTCTTAATACGCAATGAAACATCAACTGAACCATCTTCATTCATTTCCAAAGCTGGAGCAAAATAGTTGACATCAGAAGAAGCACCATTGGAGACTACGTGTTTCCAGCAATTGTCACCTGTAATTGTATATTTAAGTGTATCACGGGCATCTTGGTCGGATGATAAAACAGCAATTCCAACTAAGGAGCCTGGTGCACTATTTTCGACAATTGTTCTTGGTGAAACTCCATACTCAAGAATAGGTGGGTCATTCTTATCAACAACTGTAATAGTTATCTTGGCTTCATCACTTAGACCATTTCCACTAGTATCAACCACGCGAATCGTTAAAGCATGCATATATTCCTTTTCAAAATCTAAGCTTTCTTTATTAACAGTAAGTTGACCATTTTTGTCATGAATCTTAAAAATACCTTCTGAATTTCCTGAAACTATTAAGTATTGCAATGTGCCCCATTTACCAGCATCAACATCAGTAGCTACAATTGCAGTGCCAATATTTGTATCAATTAAGGAGTTTTCATCAATTGCTCTCCACTGATCTTTAATAACTGGATATTCGTTGACATCATACAACATCACTGTCACTACAGCAACATCAATTAATTCACCCTTTCCATCATCTTGTACTTGAACTTGGAGATTCCACCTTTGTCTCTTTTCATAGTTCAAAGCTTCTTGATTATTAACATAAAGTTGTCCAGTAGCGCTATTGATTCTGAAAGCATCACCTTTATTAGTACCTCCATTACCACCAACAATAGAAAACACGATTTTGTCACCATCTTTATCCTCAGCTTGAACTGGATTACCAACAGCACGACCTTGAACAGGTGTAGCAATGGTATTTTCTGGAAAGTTAATCAATTTAGAGTGAACAACAGGAGGCTTATTTGCCGGCCATACTTGAATAGTAATATCAGATGTATAAGATTTACGTGCACCAAGACTACCATCATCAGTTGTCTTGATTTTTAAAACGTATGTTTCAAAACGCTCTAAAAATAAGTTCAAATTTTCTGCTGTTTGGTGATCTTTGTTGACATATAATGCACCTGCTGATGTTAGGCGAAAAGTTCCACCAGAACCAGTTGAACAACGTATACGACCATTATCTCTCTTCCAAGTGCCACCAACAGGATCAGTTTCAAGAATAACATTTTGGTAATATTCATCATCAGGAACCCGATCGAATAACTGCTTTTCTGTTAATGCATTATAAGTGTGATTACGGCAAGTATTGCCAGCGATGATCTCGTATGACATTGTTTGACTGCCGTACAAATCCCAGTCGGTGGATGACAACTGACCAATAAACATTCCAGTAATAAAGTTTTCAGCGACACCAAAGCCTGTTGTTGTTAATCGAGGTGCCTCATTAATATCATCAATTCGAATCACAACATTGACATCGTCGGTCAAACCATTTGGATCAGTAGCAATCACCCAAATATCATACTCATTTGGTTGAACTTCGAAATTAAACTGATCTTTGTTGTCTGTGTTTATTGTTGTAATTAATCCTGAGTTTTCATTGATTTCAAACAAATCTTTTCCACTACCACGTGAATCATCAAGATGGTATTTGAGTTGCACCGTATCACCAGCATCCGGATCGTTTGCAGTAACATATCCACCAGAAACTATACGTTTTTTAGCGGTGTAACTTTGAGTACACAATGATGTTGTAGCAGCACTGCTATCATATGGTGCAACACAATACACCTTGTTATCTCTAGTTTCTTGTACAAATTCAACTTCATTAATATTACGTGTGTAGTCAATATCTTCTACAAAATATGGTGGTTCGTTCACATTTGTAATACGAATTTCACACTTTGCCTCAGCAGTATTGGTCCCAACATCAGTGACTTGGATCGCAAAAGCATACTTCTTAATTGATTCAAAATCGAGATTTTCAGTGACGACAATGATACCACTTTTAAATCTAATACTGAAATGACGTTTTTCATTCCCTGATGTAATTCGATATGTTAAAACGTCGCCAGCATCAATATCACTCGCTAACATTTGACCAACTTCAGTACCAACTTCCGTAGTTTCAGCAATGACAAATGCATTAGATACAATACTAGGTGCTTCATTGGCATCTTCAATTGTGATGGTCATAGTACAATCACTTGATAAAGAGCCCAATTTATTGTCATCAGTAGCTCGCACAATGATTGTATATAGATTGACCTTTTCAAAGTTAAGAACTGCACCCTTCTCCAAGAAGGCAGAAACTTGCCCAGAATTACGATCGATAGCAAAGTATTTGGCACCAGTACCACCGATGACAGAAAAAGTAATTCCGTCTCTTTCATCATCTGTTGCGTAAACAGGTACACCAACCTTTGTTCCAGATTTGACATTTTCAAGAATTTCAGCATTGGAGTCAGAAACACGTGGAGGTTCATTCACATCTTTAACATTAATCATAACACGTGCCGAAGTAGACATGCCACCATCATCTGTAGCTTGAACGGTCAACTTAAATGGTACCCGTTTGGACAAGCCTGCAGACATCAAGACACAATTGGCCTCAACAGCTAAACGCTTACGGGAACCTTGGCATGGGTCACCACCAAACGCATCGTTTGTTGCAACAACTGTACATTGACGTTTACCAACACAGGCATCTTCAACAACTGATTTACTAGCGATAGCATGGCATGATCCATAGGCAAAGCTTGTGCCATCTTTAGCACACGAACCTGATGGGTTGCCGTAGGAAGCAAATTTGATTGATTCAATAGTCATATCTTCTGGACATTCAATGACTTTACTGTACGAATAACGGCGAGTTGACGTAATGCAAGCACCCACCAAATCATCTTCTTCAAAACCTGGATCAACACGATCACTGTCTGCAAAAGCAGATGGAAGTTCCAAGCATTCACTGGCATCAAACAAACCATTACTAGATTCTGTTGTGGCCCCAAACGCAGCAATGTCACATCCCATACGGCATGCAATTTTAGTAAATTTCGTTTGAGAGGGAGTCTCGCATTTATCGTTGCATTGTTGTTGCTCGGGGTCTGCAAGACGAGAGAAGACGTCTACATCAACTCCACACTCGGAAGTTTGTGTTGGCATACCATACAATCTCCAACTCTTACTTTTACCTCCACGAACTGTAATAGGTGCATCTGTACCAGATGGTATCACAGCAACTGGTGTGTAATCTCCACCATTATTTCTTTGAGCTGCTAATGTCAAACTCCCACAAGATGGTTTTCCCGCAACATCAGCAAGACGAACACCCATGATTGCAAGACTTGAGGAATCAGGCATACTGACATCAATATAAGCACGGTTAATGAAGTTAACAGCTACTAAATGAACGTCATCAACTTCTAGGAAGGATCCTAAACCATTTACAGCCAAAGCAAGAGGCGCATTATCAGTTGCTTCGAAATAAACAGTTGATTTACGTGAAACAGGGCCAATATTAGCTGGGATAATAAAAGAGTATGCTGCATTGTTTGAGGTGATTGGACCTGAAGATCTGTAGCGAAGTGACAATTTATATTTTGTATCTCTGCGAATTAACCTGTTTTGTTGTAAAGTGAATTGTGATTTTCCTGATCCAATTAAGTATCTTTTGTCGAACTTATTAGCTGGAGCACCTAATGAATATGATAATTTTGGCTCATCGCCTCCTTTAACCCATTTTGCCAAATCTAGAACATCTTCACCTTCCATATCGCCGTTTTCTACTACATTACCCTGTGGTCCAAGAACTTGAACCTCACACAATGTCAAGTAATCATCAACAGCTAACTGAACATGGACATAACGACCATACAAGGTACGTTGACATTCAATTTCGACAGTTTGTCCTGATGCAACACCTAATTCGTAATGATTACCATCTGAATCAGGAGAAGCATTACTGTCCACACATTTGGTATTTGTTTCTGGTGCATCTACATTACCAACACGAATATTGAACTTTCGAAGACGCGATGCATATAAAGAACTCTCGCGATTAGACAATTTAATGGAAGAAACAGCACAACCATCAGGTCCACAATTATCTTCACCTAAATCAACACGCCACCATGGAAATACCCCAGCTAGCTTTTTAGTGTGAGTGCATGATTTTTTTCCGTAATCACCATTACTGTTACCATCAACAGCACGCGATGCATCACCCCCACTGCTTGTACTAATTTGTGTTGCCTGCTTGCCAAGAGCAAGATTATTACCAGCTGCACTTGGAAGACCAACTTTAATGTCAGATAATTCAATATCACGACAGGACTTTGCGACACCAACAGTTCCTGATACCCAAAAGTCATCAACAAATGAAGATATCATCTGTCTATCAACAAAGAATTGAACCAAACCGTTGGTATGAACCTCAACAGCATAAGAGTGCCAATCATTTTGGAATTTTTTAGAATGTTTGTACTGAATCGAACTACCCCATCCAGTAGGATTATTATTATTGTCGTATCCACGACTAAGTAGCATACGATTGCCCCAAGCTCCTGGACCAAAGTTGTAACCAGTATGTCGAGTGTTAACATTATCCCCACCAAAGCGGAATATCATACATTGATCCCCACGACGATCACTAGGTTTTTGTCTTGCTCGAAATTCCACTCTAACACCTCCCATGCGACGATCAAATGATCGTCTAGTTGATAAATATTGACCTGAAGGAATAGTTACAATACCTTTAGTTGCTGTAACTCGACTTGAGTAGTACCATTCAGAAGTGTCCAGTCCATCTACAAAAGAATCTGTAAAAGTGCTGCCACCAGGTATTGCCATTGTAAATGGATTTGCTGCTTCCAAAGTCAACGGTGAGGCTGCTTTAGCACCACCGGAACGACAACATCTTAGAGTTACAGTTGCTTCAGATTGACGAGATGGTTTAGTTGTTGCATATAAACCAGCAGAATTTTTTACACCCATAACGAATCCAAAGGCACCGCCACGTTCACCTGTTTTAACTAAAATACGATTCCATCCACGAAGGAATTGAACTTTAAATGTTTCTTGTTTTGTTTTGTAGCAGCGACACTTGCAGCGCTCTGCAGCACTAGTCAAATAATTGACATTATTATCAGCATCTATTAACCATATCATGTAACCATCATCTGATCCACCATGAAGTTCAACTTGAATGTCTGCCTCAGCGTAAATGTAAGTCATAGCATATGCATAGACATTGCTCGCACTTGAACTGCCTGTGAAGTGACAATCTAAATTGACACCGTATCCATTATTACATCCACCACATCTAGATTTAGCAATACCATTATCTTTGTATTTCGACCAAACCAATTCCTTTTCACTTGGATCACCATCATGGAAAGTATCACCAGCACGCCAAAACCTTTGTTTTTTACTATCTGGGAAACAATTAGTTCCCGAGCACATAGCATCATCTTTTTCAATAACTCCACAGTCACCACTACATCCAGTACCAGTATTTTTAAATTCATTCATTTCTTCCGTATTATCGATAGAACCCAATACCAACCACTCTGTAATTTGCATGGAACCACCATATTCGATAAAACCACTATTACCACTAAATGAATAGTCATCTCCAGAATATAATTGATTGGATAATGCCATTGAAGCATCTGAGTTTTCATTTGGAATAAATGAGGGTGATTTAGATGGTGTAACAGTTTGCATGTTTCCTTTAATTTCAAACGCCTTCCTCGTATTACTTCCTTCTTTAATAGAACCACCTAACCATGGTACACGAGGAAGAATCGGAGTAGCATCATCTTTAGATGGATTCTGTCCGGACATTGCAGCAACTTCACATTGACTTTCATCAAAAAATTCAGAGTAAATCTTGGCTTCACTAATTGATCCAACAAAGGATTCTGATTCTTCAAAGGAAGCACCTGGTTGACCAACGTTATTCAATCCATTTTGACGCTGACCAAGAACAACAGCACCTGTGTTTGAAATTTCGTACGCAGAAGTAAATTCGACTTCCTTATTACCATCTACGTAAAGAGCAGATTGTTTATTAGTCTTGTATGCTAAACACAAGTGGTGCCAGTTACCATCATTGACACGCTGAGTATTTGCACTTGTACCAACACCAGATGAGGTTGTTGATAGACTTTTCTTGCCACCTATGTATGTGGCAACTTTTCCGTCGACATCAACAACCATCGACAACGCATCCTTTATGGAGCCACTTTGCCATGAGATCAGGGCTTGTTTAGTTGCACCTGAAGCAATCTTCATCCACATGGAAACTGTGACACCCTTTTCTTTGTATATTGTAATTGAACCCACACCCATATTCACATAGGCATACTTGCTTGTCGAACGTTCAGTTGTAATAATATCAGAAATAATGCCAGGTAATAATATGACTCGATGAAATTTGTAATCTGTTTTGCTTGCATCAACACCTTCTGGACAATGTTTTGAACTGGTCATCTAGCGTTTACAGTGTCCAATATCCTTACCATTATGTCCATATGAGAAGAATTCACAGCCTGGTGTTGAATGACACGCGAGCATGCATCTTTCAAGTGAAGAGTATTTGCCAAGATTTACATCAGAACTTTTACATTCACCTACTGTGTCTGAAAACCCTTCAACAGGAAGCAGCAATTCACTTCTTGGTATCATGTTGGCACCCTTCATTCCCATCTTCAGTGCTTTTTGTCGATGCAATTGTGGAAGATTGGTACCAATGTCAAATGCACCCATACCAGCTGCTTGCCAACCAGCAGAACATGTTCTACCGCTATTACCACTTTCCATCGAACCAGTTTGTGACGAACCACCAACATCAACATTATTTTCACAAATAATTGGTTGTTCATTTGGTATGTTGCAACACAAAGAACTTAAAATACATTCAGCACCACGGCAACGAACACGGCAACCATCATCATTGCAGTCTAGTTCCTCCAAGCCTGACTGTTTACCTTCCATGGTTGGTATAACCTTGTAAAAGGTAAAGGCATTTTCAGCAAAACCATTCTGACAAGAACCACAATCAGGAAAGTTACATTGTGGACCACGTGTTGTCTCTCTGCGACATTCTTTTGATATTGGATTGTAAGAAAAGTAGTTGCATCCACCAGTTTGATCACATTTAGTTGCACATTCTCCTACAGTCACAACAGAGGCAAGTTGAGGACCAGAATTTTTGCATCCACCACCAACATGCATAACTTGGAATCGTGCCAACCCGTTTGGTATAATTTTAATTTTCGATAGACCAGTTGGCGTTGACCCTCCAGCACATGTTGAACGTGCCGACCAAGATGAATGAGATGTTGTTTTCACTTCTACACCAGCTACACATGTTGGTTGATTTTTGCTGATTTTTGAACGGCAACATTGTGAACGAACGTAACACCTTGCAGCTGAGTTGCCAGACATTGGGCATGCAACTTTACATCCACGATAGTCACAAATTTGTTTTCGAATTTGTTCTCCATTCAGTAACCCAGTTACTCTAATTTGTCGAAGGCCAAATGGTTTGTATCCCGATGGACATGTAGAAAATGATGTCTCTTGATTTGGTTTTGCAGAACGTTCAGATCCACTGACACATTCCATTTCTTCACCAGTTGGTAGACGGTAGTCATCTCCAGTTGTCACGCGTAGTAAATTATTAACTTCCTTTGGTGATGGTGGTTCCACGGATGTGGTACAAATTTCTTCTGGCTTTGGAAGGATTGTGTATTCTGGACGGGCTTCATAATTAATATTTGAAACAACACTTAATTGACCATCCAGACGATCAATGGCAAAGTGACCTAAAGTGTTGCCTTCAACAATAGAATAGCGAAGGCCTTTAAAATGCCCCGAATCTTGATCTTTAGTGCGTTGTTCTATTGGATTTCCAACTTGTGTTCCAGCGCGAGTATTTTCTTCAACACTAGCTGACATGCCACCAGAAATTTCTGGTGCTTCATTAATGTCAACAACCTGAATAGTGACAGTAGATGTATCACTAAGGATATCATTGCCAGTCACACCAGAATCGGTAACTTTTGCAGTTAAGTAGTAGACGCTTGTACTTTCGTAATCCAATTCTTCTTTATTGACAGTAATTTCACCATTACAGGCTTCAATTCGGAATATTTCAGTAGCATGGTTCAAAAATGTAAAACTAAGGCGTTGATCTAAATCTGGATCAGTTGCAGTCAAACGTGCAGAAACAGGTGTATATTTAATTGAATTTTCCTCAATTGACAATACAGTATCGGGAATAGATGGTGCTTCGTTAACATCATGAACAACTACAGTAATTTCGGTCATAGCACCCAACGGTGGACTTCCATTATCTTCAACAAAAATGTTAAAGGAATACGAATTTTGCACTTCAAAATTTAATTGTGCACCAAGAAGTTTAATTTGTGCTGTTATAGGATCTATCATAAAATCTGCTCCAGTAACTTCTACAGGCATCAAAAGTTCAATAATTGAAGGTCCCTCTTTACGTGCAGCAATTTTTTGAGTAACCCACGCTGGCGGTCCACTTGTACCCTCAACTTGACCACTTTTAACTGTTAAGACAGGATCAGATATAATCATATTTGTTACATCATTATCATCAGATGAAATAGAAAGACATAGAGAACCATCCTTGTTATTTGCTTTCAACGATTCCTGAAGTGCATTTGCATCCAAAGGTATGTGTATGTTTAAGTCTGTTGCTTTTGGTAACAAATAAGAACCAAGAATAACACCAGATGAATCTCCCGCGGAACTCATAGTTGCTTGTTTTGTTGGTCGTCCGTTATAAGTAACTTGAGACCATAACCATTTACAATCAACAGCTTTAATTTGAATTGACCCAGCATTATTATTTGTAGATTTTGTTAATTTTAAAGAAGCAGAAGATACTATATCATCAGTCAAATCTACAGCATTATTAACATCAAAACGCATTAAACCAACGGAAATATCAGAACCAGGACCACTAATTGGCATTTTTGTTACTTTTCCAAGTTTACCAAATGCTTTATTACCTCCATTGGCATTTTTGCTTACGTAACTCATTTCTTTGAGTATAGCTGCTACTGGACGAGCAACATCAATATTGTAAGTACGAATGAAACCAATACCTGCTTTTGTGGTGTCAACTTTCATATCAAAACATTGATAGGCACCAGAATCTTTTGGATTTTGATGGCTTTGCAATTCTGGCGTTGAACTGGATGTACCCAGCAAATCAGCTGTACTAGCATACTCAACAACTTTAACATGATTTACAGCCCAAACAGCGTGAGAAAGACCAATAGAAATTTTCCCAGCGTTTAGTCTGTTCACTCTTGGATCATAGTATTGACGAAATTCAACACCATTAAGATAGTTGACGACTTTACCCTCTTCAGTAATATCAACTCTCCATTTTGCAAATTCATCTATGTTAGAAGTATCGATTATTCTTTCAGATGCGGCTCTCATTTCACCACCAGTACCATCATCAAATCCAAGAACGTCATTAGCGCCCAAACTTTGAACACCAAATATTGTCCATTTTCCATATTTACCAACTTTGTACTCGAAAGTTTGTTTACCATCACTAGTATCAATACTACCACCAGCTAGATACATTACATGTTCCCCAGCATCTAGACTAAAATCTTCAATTAAAAATTCCTTTAGCTCACCATAGTATGTTTTAACAACTTCATTGTCAATAGATAAAACACCACCATTCCCGAAATCAACTTTAAATTTAAAACTCATTTCAACACGATTTTTCAACTTAAATTTCATGTCGAAATTAAATCCAATATTACTATTTGCACTTCTAGTTTTCTTACATACTTCCTCATTTCTAATATTTTTTACTTCATTCAAAAATGTTGAACCATCTGCACAAAACCCATCTTCCTCTGGCACTGGACTTGTAGAAACTTCTAACAAAAGAGCGGCACATTCGGCACGCTTGTCATCTAACGACGCACAAGCATCCCAAGGTTGGGTTTGTAATTTCATTTTTGGTTCAGCTGTATTAGTATTGGTAACTGGTATACCAGGTGAGCAACATAAAACTTCTTGTTTGTATTTTTTTGAAACAGTTGAAGTACCAAATGATGGTTTTGAACCAAATATTTGTTCATGTGTTTTACATAATCGTTTACGTGGTTCTTTATTACCAATTGCAACCCATTCATTATCAGAACCCCGTGTTGGAACCCAAACATTGGAACTTCGTATTAATTTGTCTTGGGTTGGTGCAGCAAATTTAGATTGAACTTTACCTAAAATAGGACGATTGTCTGTTTCATCTGGACATATTTCATTCTTGGAACAAAGTAATTGACCGTTACTAGAACAGATTTCGTTTGCTTGTTTCCATGTTGTCGTACTCTCAATTGGAAAACTTTCGACAGCAACATTACTTGCTGCAGCATCTGTAGTGATATCTCTCATTGCGCAACATACAACTTCTGATCGGAATGATTGACTATTACTAGATGTACCCCATGAAGGGTGTGATCCCAGAGAATCTTTGTGCGTACGGCACAAACGATTTGCAGTGTCAAAGTTACCAACTGATACCCATTCATTATTAGCACCCGAGGTAGCAATCCATGTATCTTGATTTCTTTGACCACCAACTGGTGTTGCGAGTTCACCGTCTGGACAAATATCAGTACGTTTACATAATGTCATTTTTTTATCTTCGCAAGCTTCTTGTGATTGGATCCATGTTACACTTCCAGCTGCTGGTTCCGAAATTACTTTAATATCAGGAACATTATAATCAAAACCTGGATGAGCAGATGCACGTAGTCCATTGGTGTTGACTATTTTGATTAAAAAGCTCAATGACGGGTGTTTAATGAAAGCCTGGCCAACTTGAATAACAACAGTGTTTCTTCCTTTGCTAAATGTCACAGACTTTTTAGTACTTTCTGCGGAATAACAAGTGTCTTCAATTGCACAGACATTTGAGTTATCAATAACCACAACACCATTGATCCAAAGTATATATGAATTACCACCAACTTTAATATCAGTGCTACGAGTTTGATCAGCAAATATGTAAGTTATAGCATAGCCCATGCGATCACCATTATTAGAACCACCCCAATGGCAATCCAAGTCAATGCCACGTTTATCATTGCACTGATCACATTCAGAAACCATATTTTCAACAAAATTATATTTGTATAATTTCCATGATTTTCCACTTACACTTTCGACTTCAGAAGGCTTGGGTACAGTTGCACCGAGTGTAGCTCCATTTGGTGTGCTAGCAACAGAAAAACCTCCAGCTAAAGTACATGATCCACCATTACTGAAAGGACCTAAGACCATCCATGAATCTGGAACACTGTTACCGTCAAATCCTCCATTTGAAGCAATCCAAGATGGTTTGGCATCTGAATTCACTTTAGTTGTATGTAAAGCAATTGAAGTGCTTGAAAACCAACCTGGTCCCAAACTGAACCCAGAGTTTGGTTTTTTGTCATCATCAGCAAAAACCCGCAAATTAATTGGAAGTTTTCCACCGCTTAACATTGCTGGCCCAGTAACCAAGTGATTTGTCATTATCTCACCATCCGTCAATGCAGATCGATGAACCATAATGTCACCAAACCATCCATTGTACATATAAACACTGTGACTAGTCCCCCACCCAAAGAAATTACGAAGCTTGTAAGAAGAATCTATTACAGTATTTTCGTATTTTTGACCCATTATACCATTTATAAATAATGCCAATGTCTGTTCATCTTTATTGTAACGAATAGTTAGCGAATGCCAGCCAGTAGGAAATTTGTTGAAATCTTCCATGCCTACTGGTCCATTAAAGTACGTCCCTCCACCAGATGTGAATTTACCACCATCATTATTGTTCATAGATAGTCGAAATTTACCATTTTTGTAAATAGTTAAAATATCACCAGATTGACCATCGGAAAAAATATGCCACCATTTATCTGATGGAATATTTGCACTTTTGTGAATCCATCCCATGACAGTAAACGATTCAGAAGCGGATGCAATCGCCGTTCCAGAAGTGGATGTACGGATACCGCAGTCACTACTTCCCTCAGCAAAACATCCCCATGCAACTGCGCCTTCAGTTGTCATTGACAATGAGGTATGACTTCCTATTGTAAATTTGCTAACTGAACCACCAGCATGCTTAACACGCATTTGAATCTTTTTTACTGGTTTGTTATGTGAGTTATAATGATACCAATTTGTGCCCTTTCCATAACTAGTGGAATCATAATTACCATTCAAATTAGAGTGATGGCAAGCACCATACCACCATGCACCTGTAAACCTTTCACCACAGTTTTTACCCCAAGCATCGTTATCTTGATCGTAAGTACTAAATGGTCTGTTACTATGGTAAGACAATGAGTCACCAGCACCACCAAGATATTTGTTCACATTCATCTTCCATTTACAAGAAGAGTGGCCCGAGGTACAACCAGAAGATTCTTTTGCTCCAACTTTGAAATCAGAATAAGAAGAAGACGAACAAGGACCATTTTCTGTTTTACACATATCAATAACCAAATCCATTGGATGCTCTTTCGTTAGCGCATGCATAACTTCAAGACCTGCCCAGAAAGAGCCAGTTTCAGACGAATAATCACCAAATCCAGCTTCGTAGTCGCTCATTGTTTTGTAGAAATCCGCATTATCAAATCTTCTTTGAATAACAGTCCATGGCCCTTCTGGACTATCAAAATCACAACGGACCTTGTATGCAGCGCCCGTTTGAAGTGGATCAATGACATATTCACCAGATACAACATCAGGTGACCATTTACCACCAGCCAGCGAACAAGCAGTCTCTGTCATAGCATTTTCTCTTTGTGGAGTGCTATCTTGAGAGCTACACGATATAACATTGCCTACTTTGGCACAACATGGTGCTGTATAACCTGGATTCCAGAAACCACCAGCATTGATACACGTATTCTCATCACTAGCAGCACGTAGTGCTGGGGTAGAGGAAGATAAATCACAATCGGACGAAGATGAGCAACAACGATCATTGAATTCAGGTCTTGCTGCTCTTCCATCAAGTAATAAAACATCTTGGCATGTACGTGGTACAAATGGTGAGTACCATCTACAATCTGATCCAACACATCCTATTTTATCAGCCTCATCTAGTAATTTATCAAGCCCATCAATACCAGCTGGTAAAATTGGGTCATTGTAATTACATGCTTCACCTACTTCACATACAACACCAGAATCCAAAGCAAAACCTTTGTTTGCTTTTGATGGTGAAACATACATAATTAAATCTTCCAAACCTGCCAATTCTGACATACGAACATCGCTAAACTGCTTTAATGAAATTTCTACTGAAAGAGGAACTTTAAAAGAATCTTTTGAAGTAATTAAAGATGTTTTACCTCTCCCAAGTAATTCGCCATTTATTCCTTGTACATTACCCTGTACATCCCACTTAGCAGTAGATTTCATGTGATCTTCCCAAACAGATTCTAGAGAAAATACAGGTTTGCCACGAACTTCAATAGCTTTACCAGGTGGCAGAAGAATAGAACCAACTACCTCATTTCTCATCAGTGGTGTCTCGTATTGATGCAATTGATCATATCCAAGAAGCCACCTTCCTTCTGCTTTAACACAGTCGGCTTCATTCAATGCAACCTTTTGACTGGTGCTTGTATCTTGCCAATTGCATGTTGCACCACAACATTTGTTAGCCAAAACAGTAAACTGTCCCTCTTCATACTCTCCTGAGGCAGCTACACAGCCCTTTCCTTCGAAAATTCTTGCTTCATTATTAGTGTCAACCTTGGCAACAAGTGAGTTCTCGTTACATGGTTCAATTGCAAGTTTTTCGGTGTAGCGTTTCATTGGCACACCAGAAATAGGTTGCCCCCAAACCTTAACTTCACATAGTGTCAAATAATTACTACTTGAAGGAAAGTAGATGTAAACATACCGCCCTGGTAAGTTACAGGTGATAGTACCTGTTGGTGTTACACTACTAAAGCTGTGTTCTTTGTTTTCACATCTAGATCCAGCACCAGGGCTATCTGTATTACCAATTTCAACAACAAAATTATTTAGACGATCCTTACAACAGTCCCGACGATTCCAGATTTCAACTTCCTCAATATCTGATTGAACTTCAAGATCAACGCGCCACCAACCCTTTTCATTTTTGGTATGTGTACAAGATTTCGATCCATAACGCGAATCTGTATTACCATCAACGGCATTTGAAGATGGACCACTAGATTGTGTTGAAGATTGTTTTGTCGGTCTGCCTAGGGCCAAATTTGCACGCGCGGAATGGGCAAAGCGGACATTAATGTCACTAATACTTGAATCTCGAGCACCAGATGCAGATACACCAACTGTACCCTGAGCAAGCTTTTTACCATAACCTAATTCATCATTAGTAATTTTCATAACTTCTTTGCCATTAGCATAAGCAATCAATTGTGAACCAAAGACAGAGAGTTTTAAATAAGTAGGAACGTTTGTCTTGTGTACAGCAACTGCTGTGGCCAAAACATTTGTTTTACCATCTACCACACGAATTAAACGATGCTGTTTGAAGTTTGGTGATGTTTGAAACGAAACGTAGTTGCAGTTATTATTGTCACAATCACCATTTACTCTTGCACGAATACCAACCCACCCACCCTTGTCAGATCCTCCAACAGGAGTTTTCATTTTCGCAGATATACTAAGTGATTTCCATTTACTAGCACTATCTGTGTTGTAGTGAACAGCAGACTCTTTGATCACTGGTGGTACAGTAGATGCACGAAGTCCTTCCATACATTCAATGTCATTAACGCACTCAACATGCATGACAAATCCCCAATTACCACCTTTTTCACCAACACGAACCATCACTGGATTCGCACCAGCTTTCAATTCGTATTCAACTCCGCCATCATTGAATTGATTAGACTGATAGCACTGACAACTGTTTTGACCTATTATTGTATCTTTGCCGTTGATCCATGTAAACATCCCATCGTCTCCACCAGAGAGAAATTTAACTTTGCGTGGTTTATCACTGTACAAATACGTTAAAGCAAAAGCACTTGAATAATCACATTTTGATCCAGAACTACTAGAGCCACAAAAGTGACATTCGAAGTTAAGTCCAACACCACCATTACAGCCACCGCAAGTGCTTACTGCTTTACCATTGTCTTTATATTTGACCCATTTAGCAGTCCCAGTGCCATCTTTACCAATATCACTGTATTGAACTTCGTCACCTTCCTTCCAGTTAAGTCGGGTAGGAATGTATGAAGAAGCATCGTCCACACCACTACTAGCAGTATTCACTCCATCCAAACAAGCACCTTTATTATTCTTTATGAGACCATTGTTGCTGCTTTTCTTATTCAGGCCTTGCGATCCCAAAATTAACCATTCTTTAATGAGACCTGCAGGACCAACAGGGGCCTTTTTCCAATTACCAGCAGCAGGTGAACTCGTATCTAATTCTTGTAGCTTAGTGCCTGTACTGCCAAGTGATGAAGACATTTCCAATGAGTCTCCTGAAGAAACCCATGTGACAGGTGTAACAGAGACACCAGCAACAGAAATTTCACCCATAGTATTTTTCAATGGGTAACCAATATACATACTAAATGTATCAACAACTTTGTCCTGAGAATCAAAATCTTTGCTAACCCATTCCCATACATTAGCATCATTTGAATCGCTTTTACACTCTGAGTTCATTTGTTTCCATGGGCCTCCAAAAGAACCAATTGCTTTACCTGATTTATCAAAAAAACGAGTGTGGATGATCTGTTTAACCCCATTCCAGCTGCCTTTGCATTTGACCCATGCACCGACACGGAAAACACCTGCATAACCAATACTGCCCGGTTTTGGTTGAACTTGATACTTACCCCTTTGTCCGCCCAAATTTTTGAATTGCAGAACGCCACATTGGCCACTATTGCGATTAGCTACTTCAACTGGGCAAGGGCAACGATTGTTTTCAAGATTTGTTGGACCACATGTGCTAATATCATTGTTGTTGGCAGCTGTAATAGTACGAACACCACATAATAAATCACCCGGGTTGCAAGTTTGAGATCCAGTGTAAGATCCATGTTCAAAGTTAATAGCAGTACCACCAACCATATCACCATTAACAATTGATTCAACTTGCGCCTTTGTTGGGTATTGTTGCCAGTTGACAGCGTTAGCAAGTGAGCCAAATGGATTTTCAAGTTTTTCTGTTAACGAAATATCAACACACATGGATTGTTTGGCACCCCATGAAAATTTGGAATAAGTGTTCAATAGTTTTCCTGTACCTGGTTCAATTTCCCATTGTCCACTAATAGTTTCATCGCAGTTTCTTTGGACTAATAGTGATCCACTGTTAATTTCTTGGGTTTTTGAATCAACATCCATACACAAACCAGTTTTAGCGCTTCTCAATTTTCCAAACTCTTGGAACCACAATTGATTTATAGAGTCTAAAGCATCTGAGCAATCTACCATGAAAACACGAGCTAATCCACTGGCACCAGCACCTGCTTGTAAACATTGTGGACCGTCAACAAGTTTTCGTGATTTTCCCGCTACTGTTTCGTGTACAGCAGCATCATCAATTGCATTGCTTACTGAGCGACGCAATATACATTTTTTGTATCTGTAAACCCATGCAGCACAAGAAGGATTATCTTCGCACATTTTCCCGCATGTAGAACCTTTTACTTCAACACGATTTCCTTCAGCGATAATTGTACCGTCAATGTTCAAAGTTTTGCCACACAAGAAATCACTGTATGATTGTTTACATTTAACTTCATCAATTTCAATGACATCTTCAACGTTTTCTTTTGTTATCAATTGATCACCTTGATAAATTTTATTGATAGCAAAAAATCCATCTTGATACATTGGAATATTTTGCATAATAATTCGTGAAGCAGTACCTGATTTAGATGGACCGAAAATCCCCTTTTGTCCAATCATGGCCAACGAGGAACGGAATTCATTCGACTGTGTAGGTCCAGCTCCAATTGAACGCATGGCATCATCCGCACCTGAAGCAAATTTGTCTGCAGAGTCTTGAGTTGCAACAATAACAACACGACCAGTTTCAATAGCATCCAAGTATGATTCAAGAGCGATACCAGCCTTTTGACTGCCATATGTATCAAATGCATGTGAATCCAAAACTTTACCAGTCAATTCGTCCATAACAACTACATTGTGACCTCTTTGTTTTCTTGATACTTGTTCACCATCAACTATGATCGTTGAAATACCACACCCACTTGTTTTTCCCGGGTCATCGCAGGCTTCCGAGCGAACAGAAACATCAATCTTAGTTGAAGAATATTTGAATTTGGTACCAGCATCAGGGTCTGCAACATCTTTTGAAACTGGAAGGCCTGCAGATGAAAAGATTTCACTGTTTTCAGGAATACTTACTGTTATTCCTTCTTTGAAATGAGGTGCTTCATTGACATCAGTCACTGTAACTTCAACACTTACCATTGATTTTAACTTAGGTGTACCATCATCACTTGATTGAACAAACATTTGATAAGTTGTAATAGGCCCTTCGTAATCTAATTTAGCACCGCTTTTGACATAAATTTGTCCCGTTGATGGGTTGATATCAAAATTGTCACCACCACCTACTAGTGCATAATCGTAAGTTTGACCAACATCTTGATCAGATGCTGTGACTGGTACGCCAACAAGTGTTAAATATTTACTATTTTCAGGAACTGTAAATTTCAACCCCGGAGAATAACTTGGTCTTTCATTTATATCTTGGAGAAGGATGGTTACTTGACATGTATCAGATAGACCACCGGAATCTTTCACTTGAACATCGAGAGTAAATTGATTTTGCTCTTCATAATTTAACCAATCAGCATTGTTAACAAACAGCTGACCAGAATTATCAATCTTAAATGGAGGTAAAGATTCGATTGTTTTAGCACTAGAAATTGTTGGGCTTGTTGATGTTGTTATACCATCACTTTGATCAAAAGCAACAACAAATCCCCATGTACCATCTTTATCTTTGCAGCCAACCTTAATTAATAAAGTGTTAACACCTTTCTCTAGCGTTACAGTCTTTTTATCAGTAAATTGACCTTTCGAAGGTTCATCGGAAATAGAATAGCAGCGGCATTGATCAGCACGTGAGCCACCCCATACTTGTTCGCCATTCAACCATGCGATGTACCCATCACTGCTTCCAACTCGAAGTTCAACAGTACGACGTTTGTCGCTGATGATGTAAGTAAAGCCATATGCCAGAGATAATTCGGCACTACCTGATGCTCCGTGATAATGGCAATCAAGGTTGACGCCTTTACCACCACTGCACCCTCCACCTGCACATCTTGAGTCAACAGAACCAGAATCTATGTATCTTTCCCAAATTTTTCCGACCGTTTCGTCACCAATTGTTGGTTGAATTGTTGATTCAAGACCACCTATTTGTGAATCAGGATTGACACCACAACGATCATTTTCCCATGGTCCTAATAGCAACCATTGAGAAATAATCCCTTTTGTATCAATACCAGAATCATGTGGTCCATTACCACCAGTAATTTCGAAAGTAAAAGAATCACCACGATCTTCATCCCAGACATCAATTGGACTACCAATACCAACACCTTGAGTTGCATCTTCACCAACTACACGAGCAGTGTTAAGCATCACGGGTGGATCGTTTGAATCAAGGACAGAAATAGTGACAACACCACTGTTTTTCATACCAGCGCTATCAGTTACACCAACATTTACATTAAATATGGATTCTTTTTCATAATTAAGTGGACCATTTACAATAAATTTACCTGTATCACTTTCAATTGAAAATTCTGGTAAATTTGTATCCAATATGGAATATGTTAACACATCACCTGCATCAACATCTTTACCAACAATTACAGGTGCAATGGCATATCCATGATTAACTGAAACTTCAGTAATAAGAATAGTACCCTTTTTATTACGTAAAGGGTATCCAATGTGGATAGCAAAGCTATCAACTTTCTTGTCACCAACATCTTCAATTACACAAATATGTTCCCAAACATCACGTTTAAGTGGAAAACCACCATTTGTAATACCAATTTCTTGATTCTTTTTGTCATAAAAGCGACTGTGTAAGATTTGTTGTTCGCCATCGTAATCAGCAGCTACTTTGACCCACGCACATACACGAAATTTGCCGGACTTACCCATAACCGCATCCGGTGCTTGGTGAACTTCATATTCACCTTCACGTCTACCTGGTTGATGTGTATTGCCTTCATAATCTGGCGCACCAAATTCGAGAACATACCCAGAATAAGAGGCTAATGATGGTGGTCCATTAGGCTCACCACGAATAGTACGAGTACCACAATTAATCTTATCACAACCCGTTGCTTCATCAGAAATTTCTTTACCTTGTGAATTTTTGCCATCATATGAACCATATTCATTTTCAATTGGTTGACCATTGATAAAACCACCATTACCAATCAAATTAGATGGTGAATTTTCAACAACTTGAAGCTTTTGTGCTGGTAACCATGGTCTTTCATTCACATCACGAATAGTTACAGTAACAACACAGGAATCAGAGAGAGTACCCGGTCCATTGTCTTGAGCTTTAACAGTGAGTAAATAAGTATCTTGAGTTTCAAAATCTAAACGTGCTGTACCAGTAGTAGATAGCTGACCACTTGTAGGATTAATAGTGAAATATCCATTTGCATCACCTGCTGTGATAGAGTAGGTTAATCGTTGAGAACCAGTTACAACATCGGAATCATATCCTTGAACCACACCATTGATGTTAAGACTCTTGCTATTTTCATCTACAGATCGTTTAGTATCTTTGATTTCAGGTGCCCAATTTCCAGGTAGAATTGTAATAGCCATGGTTGCTTCTGCTTTTAATCCACCTTGATCTGTAGCTGTAACAGAAAGGGTATACATATCTTTGATACTATATAGTAAAGCTTGGTAGCCTGCAGTGCCAAGTTCAGCTTTTATTCCTTTCACAATAGAAACTTGTCCAGTTGTTGGGTGAATTGTAAATGGTACTGCCGGATTGTTAACACCAGCTACAATGTCATTACCTGATACAATTGAGTAAACAATTGGAAGGCCTAAAGTACGCGGCCTGGCTGTAATTGCTGCTGGTTCAAATGTTGTCAGGTAAACAAATCCACCGTCAGCTGAGCTAGAAGACATGATAGCCAAAGCAATATTTGGTTTCATCGTTTCACCATTCCAACTAACATCAAAATCATAACGATCATAGCCATTGGCAGTATTCTTCTTACACTCTGGTTCTGTACTTGGTACATTTTCACAATAGCACCTTCCTGTTCCTGGTTTCACTATAATACCCTGCAGTTTACCAAATCCAGTCCAAGATCCTGATAATGGTGCCTTTTTGGCAATACAGGCTTCAAGACATCTATCACGACGTTCCTCATCTGTACCTGAATTATCTATAGCGCCTTCAAACATAAGAATTTGTTTTCCATTCATACATTCGCCGTGAAAGATTCTTTTGGATGGTGATGGGCGTGAATTAAATCCAGATGGTTCTGTTGTTGTTAATACAAATTTTTCTGGTTGTAAGTTGTTTTTAATTGATTCATCGTAGTATCCATTGAAACACCCCCATAACCATCCATTCTGGTTACCAATAATTTGCCAGTGACGCTTGGCACCAACTTCGTCTCTTTGATTTTTGAATTGATTAGAAGTGGTATCCCAGTACGTAGCACCAATTTTGTTTATACCATACCGATCAAGGTAGCATTGCCAATCCTCGCGTTTGTTAGAAAATGTAGTAGCAACTTGGGATCGCATAGGAATTCTTCCACTCCATTCAAAACTACCATAAATAAGAGATGTAATGTCTGACTCAAATGGCACACCAGCAAAAGATATTTCACCTTCTTCGTCTTCAACACCAACACCACGATCACAGCTATCCGAAGTTCCAGTGCATGCTTTAAATCGGTAAACATTCGAATCCGAATAGCGTCTACATCCATTCTTCCAAAAGCATGTTTGACAGACATTACATGATGCTGTTTCAGCAGATTTGACATACGGTAAATCAAGTTTAGCAAATTCAAAATCATCTTCGTTTTGAACAGACATCTCAATCGACTCAACACCACATGTTCCAGAAGCAGATCCACCAAAGTTTGACAAACGCCATACGTTGGAACTAGGTGGATTAGTGAATTCAATAGAGCCTGCACCATCTTTCATTGTTACAACACCAACGTTTTCGAAGCTGCCATCCAACTTTCTGCGATCAAGACGAGCAGACCCACAATCTTTTCCACCTTCTGAAGATTCCATGCGGAAAGAATTGATGCTAAAAGATATTGAAGCATCAGGAAGACCAAATTCTACAAAAGCTGATTGGCGTGAACCAGTTTTACCAACTGTGAAAGATGCACCCATTGAAAAAACACGTACTGCACCACTATTAAAGCCATCAACACTTAACGCATTGATTTCACCATCTCTGCTGTATAAATTACAGTTTTTATCTGTTGCAGAAATTTCAAATTGCCATGCTTTGCAGTTGACAACATCTTCGTCACACTTTGCGAGACAATCACTGATATCCTCTAAAGTATGAGTTGAAATCAAAAAGTCACTTGCAGTCACGGTATTATCATTTGTTACAACTGGAACATATTTACCTTCTACATTGTTCCATGCTGGAACACCTTCCAAATCTGTATTGATGTGAGCAAATTTATGGACAGCAATTGAGTTGCCACTCAGTAACTTTGAACAACGAGAACGAACACTTGATTTTGTGCAAAGATCTTTTTGATATGATGGCAATTTCCACATACTTCCAGGCCAAGTCTTGGTATCGCCACAACATAATGTACCAGTAGGATCAGAATAAGTGAGTTCCATAACATCTTGATCAAATGCTTTAATTGGCTTACCAACTGGGGTACCTGTTAAAGCAATATCTGCAACGGCACCGGAAAAACTTGAACTAAATGTTGGTGCTTCGTTGACATCTTTTACACGTACTAAGAAATTTTGGTTATCACAATTATTGGTGGTATCACATGCTTCAATTTGTAAATCAAATGAACGCATGGGTTTTTCCCAGTTGATAATACTACGCGCAACTTGAATTTCAGTACCAATCATACCTTTTAAACCATTATGGACAACATTGACATTGCTACCATCATCTTTGTGTTCACCACCAGCTGCTGCACTTGTAACAATTTTAAACAGGCCTAAATCATCACCGCTGACTATACGGTATGAAACTGTTCGATCAAATGATCCAGTTTCATAATCCTCTGCATCAGCATTCACAACTCCTACAACTGTATCGATTGGACTACCCTCATCAATAAAACCACCAAGAACAGTGGCTCCAGTTTCTGGATCTTCAACAAACGAAGATGTAAAATCATCGCATGCAGGCCAGCCAGCACGATCGTTTTCATTTTCAGATAGACCGCAAATACCTGCATGATTGCCTGCAGACAACCATGATTTCGCATGGAAGTATGTGTGACCAACACAGTGTGAATCAATCTGACCAACTCCAACAAGACAACAAAATGGAGTATCGTCAGTGAAAATTTTCCATCCTGGTGGGCATTGTGTTGTCAATTCAGTATCAATACGAGGAGCCTCGTTAATATCATTGACATTTATTAAAATTAACCCACGAGAAATAAGACGGGCAGAATCCATTGCTTTGATAGTTAGTTCGTAAGTTGGTATAACCTCAAAATCTAAGACAGCCATGCGGATAGATATTTGTCCAGTCGAGCTATCAATATCAAACAAATCATTATCTTCTACTTCAGACCATGTTCTTGTCCATCCGCTTAATTTGCGTGTTTTTTCAATAGTGTATTTCATTACAGAACTATCATCTACATCACTAGCTGCAACAGGGACTGGTACACGATCACCAAATTTTGAGTTTTCATCAATAAAACGTTGACCATTTTCAAGAACAGGGGATTCAAATTTGTCAACCAATATAACAGTAAAGATTCCAGTAGATGACATACCACTCCTATCTTTGACTTCAACAACAAGAGGATAGACTGGTGTTGATTCATAATCGAGTGGAGTGAAAGCATTGTCTTCTTCGTTAAATCTTCCATGTCCAGTTTTACATGAGTCACGAAGATCAACATCAAGATCCGAACAGGAAGTAACAGCCTTACCAGCTGCATCTTCAGTCCATGATTTGGCAGCCAAATGACAACCAGTCTTACATGAGTCCAAATGACCATTTGCTGCAGACAATGATCCGACAGGGTAAGCAGCAACACAATGAAGTTTGACACAATTTGAAAGGCGAAGTCCAATATCGCGTCCACGAGCGTTAAATTTAGCAACACATGTTGAACCTCCTGTGTCCGAGACAAAGTCTTTGACCATCCATTTTGTAGCATATGGGATACTTTTAAGTACAGATGCACCACTACCACGAGTAATAATACCAGCTTGAATCCAGTTATCATTAGTTGCTAGTACTGGAACTTGATTAACACGAACTTGATGGAATGAGAAACCTACTTTATTATCTTGTTTGGCATGTTTAAAGTGTAATTTTACCTTGTTCACACCTGAATACTCTTTATCAAAGCGATGTGTGTTCCATGTACTCCATCTAAAGTCAGGATCAACATCTATGGTCATTGAACCAACACTTGGTTGCCCCCACATTTTTGTAGAGGAGTAAACAACAGTGAAATCATCATCGTTTAATGTAATTTCAAGACCAGCAAAACCTGTATCCATGTCATCAGATTCACCAACAAATGTTTCGATAGAATCAATAGTTGCAGTACTGTCCAAATTCAAAATCATGGTATAACTACCGACAGCATCAGCGGAGTATTTATACATAGATCCCGGCTTGCCTTCAATTAGTGATGCACAATCTTGACCACCTAGTGAACTAGAATCTAAGTTACCTGCTGGTCCATCACAAGAATCAATATTGGCGTACAAAGACGTTTGGTCCTCAGCATAATAAACTTTGGCTTCCTTACATCCTTTGTTTGAAAATGATTCAATCAAAGACATGGAATCTAATGTCATCAAACCATCACCAGCAGATTTTGCAGTAAAACAACCACCATTTAATGTGCGTGATTTGCCCAAATTTTTCATTGTAGTAACAGAGGTGTAAGATATACCGTCGGTTGAAGTTTCCAGAACCAATTCTATAGCACCATCTGTAGATGGTGCACGAAGAAGAACAGAACCAACATGCGTATCTTGTGCCCATTGCATACCAATTGCAGCATCATTCATTTTTTCGACAAATGAAACATAAGTTCCATATTGCCCATCAAAGGCATTAGTTGGTTCACTTCCGGAAGAAGCACCCTCTGTAAATGCAAGTGGCAAATCAGAGTTCATATCACCAATATTAATGCTACCTGATCCACAATCACTTGACTCAAAAAAGCTGACACGAGCAACTTGCCATTCACCAACGCCAACAGTGCGGCGTATACGCCAGTACTTTCCAGCTGCAGCAGGAGTGGCACTAAACTCAATTTTTGAGTGAGTTACACCTGTACCAGTCTGTTCGACTGAGAAAGTTGCATCGTTGTAGTTGACAAACGGACGACCTGCACCCATATTAGAAATTTCTGTTATTCTAAGTGATCCAGATGTAGGAGCAATTGAATCTAACAAATTGACATCATTATCACCACTGACAGCTATTTGTCCAGTTTGAGGATCAATAACAAATCTACCATCAGAACCACCAACAATGCTGTAAGATAACCCAGCAGTAGATCCACTGTCTGTAGTAGCAGAGACAGGTGGTCCGACTTTATAACCGTTATCAGCTCCTTCAGCAACAATAGCACTTTGAGATGGTGCTACAGTAGGCGGCTCACTGACATCGCGTACAGTAACACGCATTTCTGCTTCAGCGGTTAATTTGTCGGTATCTGTCACAGCAACAGTTAATTTATATGCTTTCACGTTCTCAAAGTCCATTACATCAGATACAACACCCTCTTGTGCTGTGTAAAAACCCTCCAAATATACAGGAGCATTGGTTCCAACAGCAAGTTGAAGATTACAGGCACCATCATTCATGTTTGGTGCGGTATTTTCTTCCCAAGTTCTGAGCTCAAAGTAGTTGTCTGAAGGTCCTACGTATCCAACAAACAGCGAATCACGACTATTCATTCCCAAGACACCAGACCAAGAAAGATCACCAAATGAAATAGATGTCAAGGCAGATGCAAATGGCTGTCCTGCAAAAGTAGCAGCACCACGAATAGTGCTTGTCTTGATTGTGTACGTACGTGCACCAGCATGTTGAGCATATATTTGGCCCGAAAGTTCATCAATAGAGAACAAAGGACATTTTTTATCATCTCCACAAGCACCACTATTACCACGGGTAATAGCATATTTAAGAGTAGCCGTTTGACCTTGATCTACGTCACGGCCTATTACTTTGGCTCCATCAATAGCTGAACCACGAACAACACCTTCATCTGAGAATACGTTTGAAGTAAAAATATCCGGTGCTTCTGGAGTGTCTTCAAGTGCAATTGTAACTTTGCCAGAATCACCTAATTTATCTGGATTACGGCCATTATCATGAACACTTACTTTAAAAACCATGCCTGTTTTAGCACCCGGTGCTTCATAATTCAACATGTACTGACCAGCACGTCTGTGACCTTCTGGAAAGTGAGTTAGTTTGACTTGCAATTGACCACTGCAAGCTTCAATTTTAAAGTAAATATTTTCTTCAATGGTAAAAGTGTATCCTTGGCCAATATCTGGATCATTAACAGTTAACGGTGCACCAACATAAGCATCAACAGCAGAATTTTCTCGTACAAAACGTTTTTGATCTGGGAGAACTGGTTTCTCGTTCACATCATCAACACGCACAGTCACTTTGGCTATTGTTGTTTTCTTTGGCACACCCTTATCTTGGACAGCAATCATTACGTGGTAAATATTTACATCACCTTCACGGTTTAATGATGCCATCCCCAAACTTAATTGTCCAGTAATTGAATCCATACGGAACATATCATTTGAAATACCACTTGGGCTCTTCAAAATATCTCCATTCACATAATCAATTTTGAAAGCTCTGACACCATGTAATTTAAACATTGTTTGCCCTGTTGGTTTCCAATCAAAATCAGGGTCGTTTATTTCAATTGGTTTACCAATTAAGGTTTGTACACCGCTGTTTTCTGGTACGCGGAAAGTAGGTTGTTCAGCGGTTGGATTCTCGTTAACATCATCTGTTGTGATACCCAAGTTAGCAAATTGAGTAAATCCATCTGGATCAGTAGCACTAACAACAATTTGAAAGTACTGAGTAGCAATATCTTCATAATTCAAAATACCCTCACGTCCAACTGTAAGTTGGCCAGTTGCAGAATCAAGAGAAAATACACCTCCAACATTTCCGCCTTCAATTTTCCATTTTAATCCAGCAACAGTTGGGTAGACTAGTTTAACTTGAGGACGCATGGTAGGTTCACCATACTTTTCGGTGAAAAAGCCAATACCATCACCACCAACTGAGCGAAGAAGAACACCTGTGTTAGCTGCACCTTTTTGTACATTGCGAACATAGTTTGAAATATCAATAATTTGCCATCCAGTGGCACCTGTTTTGAAACCTAATTTTTCAGCAGCGACACATTTTTTAAGTGCAGTTTTGGATAAATTGTTGACGATATTCCATGTCAAAGTTGATGGTGTCCATCGATCATTTGGCATTGGGCAAACTTGAAGAGGTGATCCAGCTTCGAAAACATAAACGCGGAGAAGAACACGTTCAAGAGGTTGAGTGCAACCAGCAAAAGATGGGAAACGTATAACAATGCGTGCATCATAAGTTGCTGCAGCACAAGCACGTTTGGAATCAGCTTGGCCTAAAGTGTATCCAATCTTACGATTTGGAAACGCTGTAATATCAAGACCACGAGTAGCTCTTTCCAAACATCCATCGGTTGGGATACTAACTAAGTTCTTGGTTCCGTCGCCATTTATAAACCAAACGTTTTTACCATCGCTAGCCAAACCAACTTGTGCCGGGTCAGTTTTATCGTATGATGGAACTGCATCACAAATTGATTTACTTTCGACAATATCAATATTGAAACCAGATGTACGACGTTCGAAGGAAACAATGGAGGCATCACGAGAGGCACGAAGGCGACATTCATGGAACCATTTATCACCATCACCTTTAAGTTGTTGAACAGAGCCATCACCATTAGCAATCCAAATGTTGTTACCATCAGTAAAAATTCCAGCAGATGATGTTGATCCATCACCAGATGTCATAACAGCAGCACCTGTTGAAATTGTTGTACGGAAGCCAGTCAAACTATCAATAGATAGTGTACAATAACTTGAGGATGATACAAAACCTTTCAAACGGTAAGCAGAAGAACTTGTCGCCACGTTTGTCATATCTAAATCAATACTGGGTGCACTGTATTTAACTTCAGCTGGTGCCATAATATCTTCCCAAACACCATTTGTAGGATCTTCATTTTGAATGGTAAATCCTTCGCAACTAATTCCCCCTTTTGGAGTAGTAATAGCAAGACTGGTTAAAGCAAAATTATCACCTTCTCCTAAGTCAATAACTAGCATAGATTCTGATGTAGAGCGTATGTTTGCAGTGACATCTTTGGAACGATATTTTCCAATGTAAAAGATTGTCTCGCTTTCAAAAATTGTGATTTCTGATACAATGACTTTACCACTGTTGTGTGGGTCAGATAAGAACACTTGAACTGATGTACCACACATAACTTCATCGAATTTAATTTGATCCAAACGATTGACAGAATTTTCCATGCCACCATTTTGTGATGCTATACCAGCACCAACAACAGTGATGTCAACAGAGCTAGCTGCATACTTATCTTCAAACTGAATGTTGACGCTACCAACACAGTGGAAGCCATCGAGTTCAACTTCAATCACAATGCTTTCACCAGCTAAAATGACCTGAGATTCAAATACTGTAGCTCTCTTGCCATCTACAACAGTATTTGCCGATGTCATTAAATTTTTAGCACCAAATTCAAGTGTACCATCTACTTTTGGTTTAACAGTCTTCCAAAATTCAGCACCAAGTATCACGTTAGCTTGACGTGAAGAATCGCCACGTGCAACACGAGACTTTTCTTCTGTATTAATGTTTTCATCCAATAATCGTGCCACTGATAAAATTTCAACTGGCCGATTAACAGGCATGGCTGCAACTTGTGAAATTTCTACTGTTTGTGCACTAAGTGCTGCACTGCACTCTGGACTAGTAGTCATATCTGATGCTATGTATCCAGTCATATCTTGATCGGTTGCAGATATTGGTTCACCAATAGGTGTTCCAATTGGACTATTTTCACTAATTCTAGCACAATTTGATACTTCATCATTATCTTGACATGTATTGCGAATGTATGGTGCTTCAGGTACATTGTGAACTTGAACATTTACATACACTTCATCGGTTAATTTACCATCTGTCGCAGTAACACGAAGACTATATACATTTTGAGTTTCATAATCAATCAAAGGCTGGTTAACATAAATTTGTCCGGTATTTGGTTCAACAGCAAATAAGGAATTAACTGTGGGTGACGTTTTCATTAATTCACTATCTTCATTGTAGACATGTGATGGTGACATTCCATCAAAGCAAATAGCATGCCACTGTGATCGAATATTTTCCATTCCTGTCATGAAAGCAATGTGTTCCACTGGCAACATTTGTGAATCAACACCTTTCATTACCACAGATTCCATTTTTGTTGGATTTTTACCACTTCCAACTAAAATCTCCCCCAACCCATTTGCATTCGTTTTGCTGTATGAAATCCACATTTTAGACTTTCGATCCTTGTTCAATAGCTTTGCTTCATTTATGGTTGATTGTGCAAGCAATTTTGTACCCATTAATGTAATGGGTCCCAATGTACAAAAACCAGCTTGATCAGTAAATCCAGCAAGTCTCCATTTTGTGCCAGTTGGTTTCTTACTTAATTTTGTAATTGTACCAACATCTACTGTTGCTTCTGTTTTCCATTTTCCTTTGTCTGTCCAACGTTGAAGGTTCATTGTTGGACACGGTGTTGCACCATCAAAATGAATATTTAGCAGAGCTGCACGTTCCTCAATATCAGCATTAGATACAGATGCTTGGTAAGCATACGCAAGACCAATATGTCCATCGTATGTACCACCAATGCTAACAATATCAAGAGTATTGGAACCACTCAATTCAATTTGCTGTGCAGAACCTTTTGGTTGACCGTTCATAAATAACTGAACTTCACTTGAAGACTGATCGTAACGCAAAGTAAGATCATTCCATCCTTGGTCTAATTCTTTCCAATTAGCACCGTAATTTCCTGACCATTCATCTGCTCCTGGTGTTGACTTACGGACCCATATTTGCACTCTCATACCATTGTGCGCACCACGTCCCTTTTGTGATCCATCAGCAATATATCCACCCCAGCCACCACCTTGACAACCACATTTATTGCAGGTATAACCTTTATCATTACCATTTGTTTGAGCCCATCTAGGTTTTGGCACAGTAGCATCATCTTTTGGTGCATTTGTAACACCACCATAATACATTCCAAAACCAGCCCAATTTCCACTGTTGCATCCACAGCTACGATGTGAACTACCACTTGGAATGATACCCCAAGATGTATCACCGGGGTACTTATTTTCACCCTTAGATGCCGCACGACAAAAGTGGACTTGTCCTTTACTAAATTCTGCAGATGCACTAGCATCGGATGATTTTACATTGTAAATGTTTATGTTTTCATCTACAGAATCAGCAAATATGTGTTCTTGTGTTTCAAATCTTACGAAATTACTGGTGCGTCCCTTTGAACTTTTGCATGAATTGTCTTCCGTAGTAGAACAGGTAGATGCACTTTCAGGGCAACACCAAGTTATAGCAACCTCGTCATAGTCAGTGCCAAATGTTTTTGAAGCACCAATGTTAAACGAAGTATCTGATTTCGAGCCGAAACCAATACCTAGCATAACTAATTCCTGTGTTGAATCGTGGCTTTCTTGTGCAACTAACTCCCAACCATATGAACTATCAATTTCTTCGCCAACTTGCTTCATAAAAAAGTTACCAGTTGAGGAATCAATGCGTAAAGCATCACCCATTATAGATTGATCATGATCAGAAGAGGATGTGCTGTCACTATCTTTGTACAACCAAGTAGTGAATGTAAACGAGCCTGCATCACTGCTACCACTTATTAATGGTTTTGTAATATCTTTACCAGTGTTTTCATCGTAAGAAAGAACTTTACCTCTAATACCAGATCCTTCTTTCATGGAGTCAACTTGAAGTTCACGCCATTCACCGAAATTATTAGCAGCTGTTTTCAGTGAAATAGAACCACGATTAAGTACTCCAGTTGCACTGGCATCTGAGTCTTTAATATCAAACAACGTCTTTTTCTTGCTACATGCACTGTTCCAACTAGAGCCACATGAACCAATAGCTACTTGAAGACGGTCTTTAACTGCTTTAATTTCAATATCATACCAATTCTTTTTAATATACGACTTATCATCGCTTTCTTTGTTGCAAACGTTTGGCGAACATGACGCGCCAATACTGTCACCAGCACGTGGACGAATAGCCATTTGAACGTAGTCATGATCTGTGTAATAGTCTGAAAATGTTTTCCATGATCTAGCTTGTGCGTATTCTCCAGCACGATCATTCCTCCCATTTAAGTTTGATACATGACATGCACCATACCACCACGCGCCTGTAAATCTTTCAGCGCAGTTTGAACTCCATGCATCGTTATCTTTATCGTGAGTACTGAATTTTCTTCCATTATGGTATGATAATCCATCACCAATATTTTGATTGGAACCAGTTGTTGCTGTTGAACCACCTGGACCCTCTAATTTAGGACCAACTTGTCCAGGAACAACATTATGGCTGTAACCAGATACATGAAGCTCATATTTGGAATCTTTGTCACCAATACCAAATTTATCATATTTTGCTGTACCCCAAACTGCACCGCGAGCTAGTGTGACTTGCAATTCATAACCATCAGTATCGCCGCCTTTACCAAGAAATTGTCTCATGTTTTCTAAACCAATCCAATGTGATCCCTTTAATTTTTCAGTATCTTTTTTACCATCACATGATCCAGGATTAACGATATTTTGGGCAGAATCAACATAATTGTCACCACTGCATGATGCTTCATTGTGTTGAACTCTATCTAATCTCCAAGTTTCAATATTTATCGTTGAACATGGGGGAGGTCCTCTACATAATTTACGTCTTTGACTTTCTTTGATAGCCAATCGACGACGATTGTTCCATGTTGAGTCAACACTTTTAGGACCAAAATAATACATTTCTCCTTGAATTTTACGAATGTACTTAACATCAACACCCACTCTCTTTCCATAATTTCTTGCGCGGTTAATGGCATCTGCCAAGTTTGTCCATGATGATGAGCCTCCTGACAGTGGTACGTGAGGTCCAACTAGATCAGTTCCTATGTTCAATGCTCCGCTTTGCAAACAACCAGATCTAGTTTCAAGTTGTGTTACATCAATTTCGAAATTTCCGTGTTCTGAAAATCCCAACGCGTAATCATTCCAACCCCTATAAAAACTATCTCCACTTTCATCTTTATTACGACGCATAATAACAGTCCATGGGTTAGCACCACCCGAGGGCCCACCAACTGGTTCAGAGTCCATATCACACCAAACTTTAAATTGATTATCACCACTTCCATCTGGAGAAATTAAGTATGCACCACTTGTAGCAGTTGCATTCATCATAATGACATCTGTACAATGTCTTGGCACACATTTTGTGTGCGAAGATTTACAACCTGATGGGTAAACTTCTTTGATGATAGTTGTAACACCATTAACAGTCTTTTTCAAACGTCGGCTTGACACTTCAACACCCATTTCAAAGGTATAGAAATTTTTATCATCTTTACGACGGAAATTAACACCCACCCAATCATTATCCATAGATCTCATCTTGAATGTAAACGCATAGTCATCCCAGCGAATGGCTTGTGGTGGTGTAAAGACAAGCTCAGAACCAAGCGGATCAATTTGTCTCCAGTTATATCTAAGATAATTTATTTGTGGATCTTTATCCCCTGTCGAATGAATATTTGATCGTTGTCGAATCGAACATTGTTTAAATGTAGTATCACTTGTTGTTGGTAAAACTTCATAGAAATCGTAGCTATCAACCTCCCATCCCTGCGAACACGATGCGGATGATGTTTGCTCAGCATAACAATGACCTACTTTGCTACCTGTTCCATAAATGAAAAAATTACAACCTGGGCTATTTGAACAGGCATCTGCGCACAGATCTATAGCACCAGTACCCAGATATTTACCCAAATAGTAATCACGAGACATGCATTCTTTGCCAATTTGATGTCTTACGAAAGAAGCATAATTGCCTTCACAACCAACTGACCATGAAGATGGTCCACTGTTGATATCATCGCGCTCACATTTATTATCAGAAGTCCATACACATGGCGATAAGCAGGATCCTGATGTTGTAAAATCGTTACATGAGTGATCATTGTATGCATCTATTATCTGCCAATCGCTACCATACGTTGAAATAAAATCATCACTTGTCGATTCATGCTTATTTCTATTGTAGACTGTTTTACCTCTTGACCAAGATTCTTTGAAAAGAGGAAGTCCACGACCGCCCTTGACATTTGAAAATAGAGTTTTTGAACCACCAATATTACTGAGTTGTGTACCACCAACTAAGTTCAACATTCCATTCTCACCAGATGTACATGCTGATGCGCCATCATCCCACAAACATGGAGAAATACACTGTGTTTCTCCAATGATAGTTGCACATTTATGATAATCTTTTGTTGCAAGATTTTCAATTTGTCCATTTACAACAGCGGCTGAGCCACTTAAATCAAACATTAAAACCAGAGGTTCGTCTGAAGCAGCGGCATTTTGAGCTGGTAAATCGTAAGCAAAACTTTCTGAAGATTTTTCTGCCTTTGCAATATTAATAGATTGAAGAGTGTAACCATAGTTGGCTTCCAAATCGTCCGAAACAGTAAATTCGATGGCCGCATTTTCACGTGGTCCATCCCATGCTGTTGCTTCACAATTTGAGATATCGTCGCAATTCTTTTCACCAGCTGCATTTATCAATCCAAATTCACCAACAGATAGAACATTGAATTTTTTAAATGTATCTGAATTCCATATGAAACTGTTTGATTCACAAGTAACTTTAGTTGTATATGTGGTATCACTACAAGATGGTTTAAATATTCTATCACTATCTTTCTTGATTTCAAAAACGTATTGACCATCAATTGTGTACTCAATTTCACCTAATTTTGGTGGTTCTGGGTATTCAACTAAAACTTTGCAGACACCATTTGTATCACAGCGTCTAATAAATGAAGCCGTATTGGCATTTTCACCAACTGATTTCATAGGATGAGCGACTATCACTTTGAGAAGTACGAAGTTGAACTTTTGATTCTTGCGATGCAGATACTTCAAATGATACTGATTTTGGTTTTTCACCAACTTTGGATACACCTGCAGACAATGGTGGCACAAAAGAACCTTTGCCTCCAACAGTGTCTTCAGACCAGCAATTTTCACCAGTTAATTTGTATATCAAACGATCATTCGAATCTTGATCTGTTCCTGGAATTGGTGCACCAACACGGTAGCCTGCAAGGGAATTTTCAGGCAACGAAATGGAGTAACGATCTGGAAGTACAGGAGCATCATTAACATTTTGTACATAAACATCAAATTTAACTTCATTCGACCCAATTCCACCTTTATCAAATGCTACCACTGGTAAACGATAAAGTGGTTTGATTTCATAATCAATTGTCACACCTGCAGCTGATACGATACCAGTGTTCAAATCAATATTGAACACACCATCTTTGGACGTTTGTGAATAAGTTCCTTTGCCAACGCGGAAAGAATAAGTAAATATTTCATTTGCATCCTCATCTTTTACCAAAGCACTTAATTTTTTTTCTGCTGTGTGTTCACACTGTGTATTTGCTGGTACAACTTCATCAATAACACAAGAAGTACCAACTAAAGTTGGTGCTTCATTAACATCATTTATAAGAATCATCATGACAGATGATGAAGACATGTCCATTGTATCACGGCCAGAGAAACAATCAGACATGCACTTGTCTGTTGCTGCAATAACAAGACGATATGATGAACGACGCTCATAATCAACAACAGCATTTGGTGAGACTTGTATGACAGCAGTATCAGTACCAATAGTAAATATACCCAAATCGTTTCCTCCTGTAATTTCATATGATAAGACATCACCATCATCCGGGTCGGTACCAAGCATTGGTACACCAACAACAGTACCTGGAGGGGTGTTTTCACTGATTGTTGCAATACGACCCTTTGGAAGAATGGGTGGTTCATTGCTCTTCATAATTTCAATAGTTAGTTTTTTACAGGTTTTGATAGCGCCTTGTGCATTTGGTGATGCAAATCCACTGTCTTTCACGCAAAGTCGGGCACTGTAAAGATTTACACCATCATCGGATGATAAGAATGGGTTAAACGTCCCCTCTGATGGTCCACGATTTACTCTGACTTGACCTTGCTCTGATATAGTAAATAAACCATGAAAAGGTAATGCAGTGGCAGTGGTGATACCATCAGAGAGGATATCTGTTCCTAATCCCCAATTGACATCTCTCCACGCATTGTTGAAAAAAGCTTCTGTTGGTTTGTATTTTAATACCTTTTCTCCATCCAAGTCGTAGTAGTCAGCATCCAAAAAGTGGGACGGATGAAGATTACCTGTTACCTTTCTAATATTAACCAATTGATTTTTACCAAGTTTTTTGTTGAAAATGATTTGTTCACCTTCAACTGTGCATTTTGGATAAAGTTCATCTTTATCTCCCCCATCTGTACGATAAATCTGTTTGTATTTTTCTAGCTGCCCATTAACAATACCATTACAAATACGTTTTGCACTTTTACCTTCGTTTCCTGAGCCATTATTTTCTTCAATGGCAACAGCATCTGAATTTTCATAAAACGGACCAGAACCAAAGTTTCCAAATTTAAACGATGTCCACAATTTACATGTGCCAGATTTGGTTTCGGTGCCTACAACAATATCTGGACAGTCACTATCTATAGCACAATCTTTTGAAGCATCATTGGAGCAAATCAATTCTTTAACTTGTGATTCAGCCCATTTACCTTTAGTCATCCAAGTTTCACTTGCTTCGTCCCAAGGTCGCAGTGAATTTGTTTCATTCATTGTGTCAGCACCCCAAGAATATGCTGGATGAAGTGAAAAGACTAATGTTTGACCACCGTTCAAATCATAGTCCACAGCTTTTACAGCACCACCAACAAAAGCACCACGAAGTGCAGTTTCTGGAATTTTTAGACGTGTATCGAGAAGAATTGGTGGTTCGTTTACATCTGTCATTTGGATATTAACAGTGACAGAAGCTGTTAATGGATTAATGCCATCACCTTGGGTACCAGCATCTGTTGCAACAACAGTGACATCAAATCCGTTAAGACGACTTTCGTCATGTTCATAATCAAAGACACTACTGCCATCAGCTACATTTGTCGAAATAACTCCAGTCAAAGAGTCAATTTGAAAGTAAGGAGAAGAAGATATCGGATCCAAGCTGTATGTTAAACGTGCAGTATCACCGGCATCTTGATCTTCTGCAAGAATACCAGCACCACCACCTACAATTGTATCTTTATCAGCATTTTCTTGGATCGTGCGAGTGTAATCATTCTCTGGTGCAAATGCTGGTGCTTCATTAACATCAGTGACAGTAATGGAGCACGTGGCTTGAGCGACAAGAGATGATTTTCCTTCTTGAGATGGTGTTGCAGCATCACGTACTTTAATTGACAATGAGAATTTGTTCAAATTTGGACTTTCAAAATCCATTTTTGCTTTTCCACCAACTTGCCCGACAGTAATTCCTCCAATGCCATTGTTTCCACCAGCTCCATTGATGACAAAGATATTGTTGGTGTTACCACCAGCAATAGACCACTCATATATTTGAGAACTATCTTGATCTACAACATTAAATACTGGAGCGACTCGAGTTCCCTCAGATGCGTCTTCTGGTACAGTATCAGAATTACTGCTGATGGATGGAGGTTCATTGACATCACGAAGTTTAATAATGACAGTAGCTTTTGTAAACAAGACATCGTTAGCTGTGATGAGTTTGCGATCACGACCAATAACCGTTAATTTGTATGAGTCGCGGTTTTCAAAGTCCAATGTTTTTTGATTGCGAAGTTGTACATATACTCTTCCCTTATTATTAATAGCAAATAAATCAAGATGATCTTCTAACGCCCAATACATTTGATCTCCACTATCTTGATCTCTGGCACGGAACAGTGTTGGAAGTTTGGTTCCAGTTTCTGAGTTCTCTGCAACAGATCGAATAACCATGCTGCGTCCCATCATGACTGGCTGATCGTTAATATTATTAACTTTAATTGTGATCATAGCTGATGTGCATAGACTTTCGTGTGAGTACGTTCCTGTTTTGTCTACGGATCTCTTTGACCATCCAAATGTAGTGTCTTCAACTTCAGCTCCTCCAACAGACATAATATCACAACTGGTAATTTCAATAGAGTGGAACATAGATACTTCAAAATTTAATTTTGCACGTGCGACAGTAATTTCACCTGTGCTGGTATGAACAGCAAAAAGTCCATCACTGTTACCTCGAGTAATTGTGTAACGAACATCTTGATGTTGGCACTCCTGCTTGCTTTGACCAACAAAACACCAAGCGGTTATCTTATTTTCTGCGCTACGACAGAAATTTCCTTCAAGTGCATAACTGAAGGTAGAAAACGCTGAAGCCGACGTGGTACTCCAAAGTTCACAAGTACTTCCCTTGCTAGTCTCTTGTGTATTTTCTGGGTAGTCTGGATCCGAAGCTGGGAACAAAGTTCCAACAGATGCACCAACTCGTGAGTTCTCATCAACATCAAATTTTTGGGACTTAAATATTGGTGGTTCGTTGACATCAAGAACAGTTACAATTGCTGAAGCTGTATCAGAAAGGCCGCCGATGTCTTCAACTTTAATTGTCAAAGCATACTTGCGTACATTTTCAAAATCAATAGCAGCACCAATCTCTGTTAAACTTAATTGACCACTACATCCTTCAATTTCAAACAAACCATCATCATTACCTCCATCAATTGTGTATCTCAATTTTTGTTCAACATATATGTCTGGATCCGTAGCAATAACAGGCTCACCAAATGGTTCGTAAGCACCAGCATCCTCCATGACTGAAACCTCAACATCAGAGATTGATGGTGACTCATTTATATCAACAACAGCAATATTAATAGTAGCTTCACTAATTAAATGATTTTCAGGATCATTGAACGCTTCAGCGCAATCACCTGCCATTCCTTCACAATCAACGGCTTCAACTCTAATAATGTAAGATTTAACTTTTTCATAATTCATCTTCACTGTACCAACAACAACTTGACCAGTCTGTGAGTTGATATCAAAGGCACCAGTAATATCTTGTTCACTAATACGATAACGAAATTCCTGTATCTCATCACACACGGACCATTTTTTGGACTCATAAATAGCATTATGTGCACACCAATGTTTTCCCCCGTTGTCAATTTTCGCACATTTTGAGTATGATACACCCTTGTAAATAAATGGAAAGGTACATTTTGAGGGAAGATCAGAATCAAAGGCCACTAGAGGTGCACCAATGGTATCACCTGTATTCTTATTTTCGGCAGTCTTTAATGATGTTGGTGATAAATATGTAGGATCATTTCTATTACGAACATTAATGGTCATTGTTTCAGATGTGACTAATCCTCCAGAATCTTTAATGATGATTATTAGAGAGTGTTTGGCTTGATCTTCGAAATCTAACCATTTACCCGATTTAATTTGGATGTCTCCATTTTGACTGATCTGAAAGAATTCATTTCCACCACCAATAGAAAATGCTGTACTGAGTTGTGCATCGACATCATCTTCAAGATCAACGACATCAATATTAGTAACAGTAGTAGCACCAACGCATGTATTCTTAAACACATTGCCTAAACCACAAGTATTCTCGTCAACTGTAATGGTCATTGCACCTGTAATAGTAGGTGGTTCATTAACATCATCAATTTGTACTGTAATTGTAGCAGTATCAGACATCATACCTAACCCATTATCAGTTGCACGAACAGTTAAGACATATTTATTTTGCATCTCATAATCAATGTATTTTTCATCCCAAACAATTAATTGGGCAAGTTTTCTTTCGCTAAATTTAAATACCGAATAATCATGAAATTTGCCTTCTAATGAAGCAAGAGCAGCATCCGACAGGCGTACATTAGAGGCAAAGATACCTGTTGTGGAACTAAAACTCAAAATACCAGCCCAACTACCCCATCTTTCGGTTACTTTTATCATGACAATATTTTCACCTCTGTTTAAAGTAACTTTGGCAACATTTTGTGCCACAGATGCCGCACTACGACATTTGTTAAACGTACTCAGATCATTTACAAGTTCACCATTTAACCATGTCATGATACCATCATCAGAACCGACAGCCATATCAACATCTACTCTATTCTCATCTGAATAAATGTAAGTTGCAGCGTATGCGGTAGCATAATCAATGCCAGTACCCATAGTTGGTGCTTTAGCACGTTGAAAGTTAATTTTACCACTTGAGCCAGTATCCCATAGCAACCATTTTAAATTTTTGTATTTATCAGCTGGTGATGGGTCAGGATTTGGTCCACCAGCGACAGGGAACCAACCATCTACACCACTGCCAACATCGGATTCAACACCGCCAATGTTAGAACTTTTAGTACCACAACCAACAGTTTTAGCATTGTGAAATGGCCCAAGAACATTCCATCGAGTAACATGAAACCATTTACCCTTTTCTACCATACCTGATCCATCCCGGTTAACTTCAGGTTTAATATCCTGTGCAGCATCTTTAGGGATATTTCCACCTTCAATGGTAAAGAATAACTCTTGACCAATGTCTTCTTCGTAAAATGGAAGTGGTGGACCGACTGTTGTTTTAAATGGAGAATTCTCATCAACTGATACAGTTGTTGGAAATAGGATGGGTGGATCGTTACGGTTACACAAATTGACTTTGTATGGTCCTTGTGAAGATAACGAACTTGGTGGATCTTGTCCTTGGGTGCCTTTATCAGTACCACGGACCATAATAGTGAAGGAAGCCATTTTTTCATAATTAAGTAACAGACCAAGCGTTGCAGGATCAGCATCAATAATTGACATTTCACCACTATCACTGATTTGGAAAGGTGTAGCACCATTGTCAACTAATGAGTAAGACAATTTATCATCTCTGTCATCGGCATCTTTAAACATTGCTTGGCTTACTGATTGCTGTTCAATGACACGGAGTCCTGTAAATTCAATTGTACCTCTCGGATCACCTGCTTCACTAGTACAACCTCGATGTGTATGGAGAGAGATGGCAACCATACGTACAGTTTCATCAGCACGTGGATCAGAACAACCATCTAAATCATTGTCTGGTTCGACTTTAGGATGATCAACTGATTTTTCTAATGTCATGGAAACTTTTATTGCAACCCATTCATCTCTTTGATCTGTATTAGGAAATGTTCCTTCACCAGTACCATCAGCTGAAACATATTCAGAACTTTTCCAATTTATGTTTGGAGGGGATTCTTTGTAAGCAGTTGCACGGAGGATATTGGTGTTACAGCTATAATCTGCACTGACTTTAACCCATGCTTTGACAATAATATCAGCAGGATAAGAGACAGCCATTTCTATACCAGTGTATGCTGTGTAAACTTGATTTTCGTGTGAACCATCAATTCTTAAAACATAACCAGAATATGTCGAATGATTTGTTGGCGTAATTGCAGTTTGTTGGACAATTTTGCAAGATGCACAATTATATGTATTAACATGATTAAAATATTTGTCATTGCCGTTGCCAAGAAAGTGTTGACAGGCCCATTTACTTTGACATCTCAACATACCTTTAATATCTTCTCCTTCATTAAATTCACCATTAACAATGTAATTTTCTGGTGTATTTTCAAATATTGTTGCCTCGCCAGCTTCATCTTCTTCAATATAAGGAGGTTCATTATGATCCAATACAGATATTGAGAGAGTTGCTGTGTCTGCTAATTCACCTACACCATCATCCTGACATTGAATTGTCAATTTATACTGTGTTGGTCCCTTTTCAAAATCAATCACAGCATTTGGTGAGGTACTAATTTGACCAGTCCATGAATTAATAACAAAGTTACCAATTCCGTTTCCGTCTTCAATAGTGTAAGTCAGTCGTTGACCACGTGCAACATCAATTGGGTGATCAATACATGTAAGTGGAGTACCAACTGGTTTATTAATCCAATTTTCATCGACAGTACGTTCAGCATCATAAATTGTTGGACGTTTGTTGTAAGGTTTCAGAATGTTAACAAAAACATTTTTTGTTGTACTTGCACCTAACTTATCAGTTGCTGTAATTGGTAAAATCATAACGGTTTCCTGTTCAACAAGCATCGATTTTGCAACATAAAGCATACCATCATATTTTCCAATTCCAAATACACCCGGGACATCAACTTGACTTCCGTTGACGGTAGCGTTACCGACATTAAATGCACCACCAGTTTCAATTGTATAGGTAACTTTATCACCATCATCTTCATCTAAGGCAACAATTTGTCCCAAATTACGTCCAGCTTCTTCGTCTGCTGGCATTTTATATTGAAATAGTTGTGGTGGGAATTTTGGTGCTTCGTTGATATCTTTGACAGTAACCTCGACTGTTTTAAAATCGGCTAGTTTTTCAGTCGTTGCTTCACCTTCAGCAACACCGACAATACCACGATCCCTACATTCAATCATGATTTCAAATTTTACATTATCTTGTTTTTCTTTCAAGTATTCAAAATCCAACACATCATTGCCTGCAACTTCAACTCGAATTTTATTTGAATCTGCAACTTCGGTCAATTGGAAATATTTTTCACCGTCATTGTCTACAGACATTAATTTACAGTCAATTTTTGTGTCATCGTCAACATCAACATTATCAACATCAAGTTCAACGACCAGATCTCCGCTATCGCTATTTTCATCGATATTGACACTTTTCCCACCTGGAATGATCGGCTTTTCATTAATATCAACAATCAGAACATTTACAGTATAGTCATCTGAAATTCCACCACCATCAGTAAACCTCATTTGAATGGCATATTCTTCATATTTTTCAAAATTAAGTCCAGCCGTATCGGTTAACATAAGTCCACCACTTGTTGAATCCAATTTAACAATTTCACATTCATGCGCAACATTTTTCTCTTGCTCGTTGTCCCACTTATCATAAGTTTGTTTAATAATTTGATATTCCCCAGATCCCCATTTCCCGTTGTCTTCATCAGTAGATTCCAATTTTCTGATTGTGAGACTAGAACTAGATACAGTGGCAACATCATTGGCATCAGCATCCTCACGAAAGAAGAAATCAGCTTTCGTTCCCGTGGGAGCTTCATTTAAATCATTAATACGAATGGTAAGTGTTGCAAATTCTTCTCCGCCTACCCCATCTTCAACTTTAAGTACAACAGTATATTGATTCATGGTTTCAAAATCTAATTTACCAGCTTTTGCAACTGAAACTTGACCAGTAGCTTCGTCAATTTTAAAAATATTAACATCACCACCGTTAACTAATTTCTTTTGTGAGGTCATAGAATATACTAAGTTATCACCCTCACCATCATCTGGATCGTCTGCAACAAGTGGTAGACCAACACGTGTATCAACATCAGCCTCTTCATCAACGTAGCGAGTTTCAATACTTGGGTTCTCTTCAAAGTATGGTCTTTCAGCTTGATTTTCGATTTTAATGACAACGCTAGCATCATCGCTTAAGCCTCCAGTATCTTCATATCGGACAACCAAAATATGCTCCTCAAACGCCTCGGTATTTAAAAAGAGAGCTCTTGATTCAGCAGTTGCAAATTCAGAAATTCCAATACGACCGTTTGTAGGCTCAATATAAAAGACTGGCCATGGTGTACCAACATTACCAGCTACGATGGACCATATACCATCCTCTTTTTGAATCGCTCCAGTATCATCTGGATCCGTTTGCTGTGGGCCAATATTGCAATCATCAATCATATCTGCCCATGGACTTGCACATGCAAGCATAACACCCTCATTTTTTGTACATGCAATAGTAGCATCAAATCCACTACATTCACGTAAACTTAACTCAGTACCATCGGCACAATTTAAGGTGGCAATGGTTGGGTTATTTTGGGAGGCAGAAGCTGATCCAGTTACACCCAAGTAAGTGCCATCATTAGCATCATTTTCTTTGAAGCCTAATTGACGACAGGCAGCGCGAGCATTTTTCTGTTGTTCAGCTGCACTCAAAGAGCTCCAGCTACATACTGATCCCCACTTACCATTAACACGGTACTCGAGGCGTCCTACCATAGCATTTGCACCTCCTATTAAGCGAATGGCGACAGCCTCACGACGAGCAAAATCTTTTGCCTCCGCAACAGCACATGTCATATCCATAACATGTGGTGGTTCGTTTACATCAATCAGATCAATTGTGATTGTTGCTGTATCTGTTAATTTATCTGGATTTTTACCGTCATCTTGAACCATCACTTTCAAAGTATATGTCTTTTTTAATTCATAGTCAAGCTCATTTTTTTTGACACTAATTTGACCATCGCATGATCCAATATTAAAAATGGAAGAGCCATCACCGCCTGTAATGTAAAATCGAAGTGCATCCTCCTCATCAGCATCAACAGCATCAACTGGTTTGCCAACTAATGTGCCTATATTTGAATTTTCGTGGACTTCATGAATAGAATCATATATACGAGGTTGTTCATTACGATTATCTACTTCAACAGAAACTGTTGATCTAGCTGTTAGTCCTCCTGGATCTGTAACCTCTAATGTCAGATCAAAGGTTGGCTGAGTTTCAAAATCAAGTGCCCCAGCACATAATGCAAACATAAATGTCACATCATCACCAACTGTGTCACGTGCAAAAGGGAAAGTACAAGAACGCTTTGAGTATTGACAAGTAGTCTCCAAATTACGTTGGATACTAGAAGCAGATTGTGCATCCAGTGTTGTAGTTGTATGAATACCAAAACCGAAAAAAACCTGCGCGTTGTTTGGACATTGTAAAGTTTGTTCAGTTTTGACATCGTTGCAAATTTGTCCAGTTGTTCCAGCTGGGCAATTAATTGATTTACCACCAGTTGAAGAAACAACTGGCGATCCGTGAAGACTCGCTTTCGGTTGACAAAACAAGTAAATAGTTTGAAGGTCATTTCCTGGTGTGTTGCATGAATCTTGAGAACAAGATGAGGCACCTTTGCTACACATTTTTGTGTTAGCACGAACGCAATCAGCTTTATCACCAGCATCATTTGTCGTTTGGATTGACCAACCAAACGCAATAACTTTGCCAGCTGGACAAGAGACAGTTTGACCAACACCGCCACTAACACTAGCATCAATTGCATCATTGGGATGAATTTGAAGATCCGAATTAGACGCAGCTGGTTGGCACATAGCCCATATTCTGGACATGTCTGTACCTGGTGTATCACAAAGTTGTTGCTCACAAGATTGTTCACCAGGTTTACAAACTTTATTGTTTGCTGCTAGACATGCAGCACCAGCTGTTGAACTACTACTAAGAATAGATACAGACATACCACACTGTTTGATGGTTGAAGCTTTGGCCGATACAGAAAATATTGCAGGACTATCCTCAACAGCATCCATCTTTGTAACTGTGGATGAAGAAGAAATTTTGCTCAAAGCTTTAACATTTGCTGCATCAACACCATTTGTACCAACAGCAAGTTCACCATCACTACCAATACCTCTGACGTAAACGATAATTTTTGTTGGTTCAATATCTTCAACACCAGCCGAAGATTCGGCAAGCTGTGTAATTTCATCTGTAGTTAAAATTTTGTCCCAAACAGCAATTTCAGCAACACGCGCACCAGTTAATTTGCGCCCTCCAGCCAAATTTTTATTCGAAGAAGTCCACCCGACGGATGTTTCATCCCATTCGCGTCCGATAACAATTGGTTGGTTGCCATCAGTGCTGGCTTCTTGAGATAATGGAACTGTTTTGCTTGCTTGTAATACACCATTGATGTAAAGATTAGCTTTGCCATTACCTAAGGAACCTGCAACATGGTACCAAGTACCCACTTCAAGTTTTGTAAATCCACTTTTCCAAAATTTTGTTGGACTTCCCATACCACCAAAACTTAATTCTTGTTTAGAAACTGCAAAGTTCCATCCGGTGCCAGTTGCACGTTGTTTTGACATAATTCGGTGAACAGCGTTCTTATCTGTTAATTTTAACCAAAATGAGGCTGTAAAATCTTTCTTACCAGCAAAAGAACTTGGTGTTTCAATGCGGACAAATTTGTTTGTACCTCTTTGTGGAAAATCAATTGATCGAACGTCGCTAGACGCTTTTTTGTACGTAACATATGCACCAGCTGCTTTTGTATCACATTGTGCTTCTGTTGACCAAACACATCTATCATTTGCATTCATTGTACCTGTTTCTCCTTCTGGATTCCAAGAAAAGTATTTACATGTTGCTTCAGCATCACATTTTTCTTGACATTCACGAGCGGAAGTTACACCAACACCTGCATTAGTACCATCGGAACATCTTGAACCGCTAAATTCCACTGGAAGAGTTGTTAATGGAGAGATACGCCATCTTCTCGAATCTGTAGCAACATTGCTATTCAATGTGTATTCTGCTCCTTGGGCAAAGGATGCAACCGTATGGTAACGATGACATTCATTATTAGTAGAATCCCATGAACCACACCTTTCAAGCATGACAGGACCACATTCGTCTTTACCAGATACTGGACTCACAATTAATTTAGTAATTGAAGTTTTTTGATTTGATTTGGCTCCAAACTCAATGTTAGCTTGAGCAACTGGTCCAGGAGTACCAGACCAGTACGCTTGTGGGTGATCTATTAAAACTGTACGAGCATTTCCGTCGTTAGGTGCTGTGTTCATAATTTTTACTTCGGCAGCAGCTGAGGGTGCAATAAATGAAACACTGTGGCGTTCGAAAAAATTATCCGAATCGATATTGAATGGTGCTGTAGCCGGTGCAGCAGAGCCGCAACGACAACAACCTTGTTTATTGGCTTGTTTATCATCACATTTATCAGCAAAATATTTTGAGGAATCGCCCCATTTAATATTTAGAGCACTCTCAGTTGATACTCCACGACAGTGGATATCAGACTGATCATCGCCAGCTGCAGCGTTGTCTGAATGACCTGCCAAGCAAGTCAAACCTAAATCGGAACAGCGTTCACTACAACTACGACCAGCCCCACTAGAAAAGACTAAACCTGCAGAAGGAAGTACAATGGATGGACTATCCAAAAAAATAGTCTGATCACCCTCAGGAGAATCATTCAACCATTCTAATTCAGCAATACCATCAGATGAAGCTTGAAATATGATTGATTTTTTGGTAAATTCTGTTGATGAACCAATATCACTGCAACCGTAAGTTTCCATTTTTACTCTGTTGATGAATAAAGCCATTTTTGCAGAAGTCCCATAATACGGACGACATGCGGCAAAGAAATCTAATTTCAGATCTATACCAACTGGTAAATGTTCAACTTTTTGAGAAATTTTAGATTTGGATTTTTGAATTGTCAGGTAATGTGAAGCCCCAGATTTGGTACATAAACCACCCCATGCACTATTACATGAAGATGCAATAACAACATTACCATAAGAAGTCCATCCTTTTGGTGTAAGATATTTGTACTTGGACGTTTTTCCAATGTACCAATATCCATCACTGAATGTTGGATTGGTAATCCCCCCGCTTGAAGGGAATACTCGACCAACACCACTGACATGAACTTCAACACCGTTTGATATAGATGAATCAGTCGACTTTCTAGCAACACCAAATTCAAGGGTTACCTTTTCACCAGTAGGAAGCTTCTTAAGTGTTTGCTGAATGGATGCAGCAACCTTTCCATCTCTTGAACTACCTTCAAGAGCAACGTAATATTTAGAACCAGAAGAGGTAACCATACCGTTGTTCCAATCGAAATCACCACTTGCAACAGTGTAAACATTACCTTCTCCAACCCAGGATTCTGGTGAGAAGCTAGTCGTTTTTTTGGATCCAGTTTCAAAGTTTGCATTTACAAATCCATAGGACTTGTCATCATAATGGCCTATACTGAGAGTCGATAAAGAAGAAGAAACCAATTTCATGTCAATTTGATCAATGGCTTCATTGACATGCCTAGCACCTTTTAAAACCAATGTTGAGGCGTAGTTCAAACCTTCACCAGCACTGTATTGATGAGTGAAACCAAAACTGATTTTTTGATCTGATGGACAAGTAACAGAAAGTTCACCGGTTGTACCAGTTTTGCTGAAAACCATTGGATTAGCATATTCATCTGAATCCTCGTCCACTTTATACAGCCATTCTCTGGCCTGCACTTTTAATGCAGTACCATCCATAGCAAACAAGCCACTAGTATCACCATCAATAATTTTAACAACATGATCAGTAACATCACCACCATTATCTACATCTGTAACTGTTACTTCATCGCCATCACTTAGGTATAATTCTGCAGCAGCATTTTCTTTAATTGTCATAGATTCATCGGTGATACTTGGTGGCTCATTTATATCCACAATTGTCAACGTTGACATCATAGTTGCACTTAAACCTCCGGCGTCAGTACACTCAACTTCAACTTTGTATTCAGTCGTACCTGCTTCAAAATCAATAGCAGATTCGTTACGTACATATAAAGTAAATTCTGTTGCATGTAAACCAAACGCATCATTGCTGTTACCACTGATAATTTTACAAGTATGAGTATCACCAGAATCAGGTTCATCAATATTTAGTGTCGCAATAACATTTGTTTCGTCTTTGGCATTCTTTTGTTTTAATGTTTCAGCAATATCAGACACAGTTAATGTAGTGATAGATGGAGCCTCATTGACATCAAGAACAGTAATATTTGCTTTAATTTCAGTTGAAATTGTTGGGGTATCTTGTTTTTTACACTTGTATTTAACATCCCCAGTACCATCATGACACGCTTCTCCTTTTGTTTTTCCAGATTTCATTGTACATTGATCAGAGGCATCTGATCCAGCATTTTCGTCCCATGTACCCGATTGTGCTTCGCATGTAGTTTGGTCAGTGATACCAGTTTTTTCATCACACCAATCTGTATCAACACAATCAGAATCAATTTTTACCTTACAATTTGCACAATTTTTACAACCACACCCATTATCAGTCACTTTTACTTTAATAGTATGATATGTGTCAACTTCATAATCAATCTTGGATGCATCCTTTACTTTTATTTGACCTGTGGAAGAAATAATGCTGAAACGACCATTTGCATCGTCAGTTATTGAGTATGTTACTGAATCACCATCATCCTTGTCTTCACCTCGAAAATTTTTACCAATTTCTTTGCCGTTATTATCATCTTCATAGACTTTAATTTCAGTTTTTGGTACTTTAAGTGTGGGTGCTTCATTTGTATCCATAATTTTCACTGTAACTTCAATTTCTGCCTCTAAATTTTCATCACAAAAATCCCATTCTTTGTCACCAGTCGTTGTGTAGCACCAAATTTGACCCTTTTCTCCATTAGGATCACGACACACACCTTGCGTTAAACCTTCAACGATACATTCACTGTTGCTCCATTTACCATTCATATCTTTACAAACAATTTCATCGGTAATGTAGTCAAGAGTTGTCTCCAATAAACCAGATGTATTGTAAACTGGTCCTTGATCGTTTAATGATGCATCAGTAGGGCTAAAATTATGCGTACGTGGAGATTGTTTATCCCAATTTTGACAAGCAGCACCATTCTTAGCATACCACATTGCACCACGATAATCCTCAGATTTTATTGACCAGCGAGGTTCTTCTAATCGAACTTGCAGTGTATGCTCTTTTTTGTTTTCGTAATCTAATTTTGCCGATGAAGCGATTGTAATTTGACTGTATGTACTAGCCTCATTTGATATTTCAAAAATTCCATCGTCATTACCACTTCTAAAGGACAAGACTTGATTAGTTTCTCCTTCTGGGTCCGTGTCTTTACGGGAACCATCTGTATTGTATAGAACACGATCGCAAACTTTATCACCAACATTGGAATCTTCAGAAACATCTTTGCATTCCCACTTTGTAACTTTATTTGGCTTCTCGTTTACATTAAGAATATAAATATCTACCTCCGCCGTATCCTTTTGTACATTTTTGGGGTCATCATCTTCAACAGTAACAGTAATAGTAAAACGTGCAACACCATCATTATCTTTTTGCTTTTCATAATCTAAATCATCCTTCTTTTTAACTGAAAGTTGGCCATCATCCTTATTAATTGAAAAATAGCCTTTGTTATTACCTTTTGAAATGGAATATTTCAATTTTTGAATACCTTCATCTACTTCCTCGTCAATATTCTTAGTGCCAAATGGTGTGCAAATTTTTGTTTTAGCTTTTGGATTTTCAAATAGATAACATTTTTTATTCGCTATGTTAGGTTTCTCATTAATTGGTTCAATACTGACTTTCATATCTACCGTATCTAACAATGCGGAACTAAATGTAGAGTCAGTGTTGGTCCATGTGGAAACAGCATCAATTGTACCAGCACGATCATAGCACTGAACTCTAACAAGCAATTTTTGAGCCGCAAGACCAACATTTGGGAGAGTTACACCATCTGCAACTTCAAGCTGATACCCATTCATTTTAAAACATCCAGTATCTGCAGGATTTGCTTGATGACATACATGGGTAGAAGGAAGTTGAACTTTGTTTTCATCCAGGTGATCAACAACGATGCAGGTTGCTGTACACCCACCATCAGAAGATTGATCGCTTTTGTCTTCATCTTCACAGTCGATTACTTTACCGACATTGGTTCCTTCAGTACTAATTTCATTGACCTCTCTTTTAATTTCTCCAGTAGATTTACCCTCTGAATTTGTATCCATTTTGATTTCTGGTGCTTCATTTGAATCAATCAAAGTGACATCAATTTTCTTGTCAGTTTTTAACATGGAATAACCAGCCTCAGACCCACAACTAGCGCAGGGGCAGACTTCTTTGGCTCCAGAACCTTTCGTACAGGTTGCAGTTCGAATGGTTAATTCGTGTTTCTTTTTCTTTTCAAAATCTAACTTATAATTAGCTTTTTTCACTTTCAAAGATCCATCAAGTGAAAGTGCGAATAAATCATCCTCGTTTCCTGACAAAATCGTAGTTTCAATTCCCAATCTAAATTGGGAACTGGTGTCGGGATCTTTAGTTTTGATGACACAAATTTCATGATTTTGTTCAGCATCTTCTGATACTGCTGTACACACAAACTCTACATCATTACCCGCATCATCATCCATAATGTAAGGAGCTTCATCTACATCTTTGACCTGAACAATTACTTGAAACTCTGCATTTAAGGGTGTGTCTTTATCATCATCTTCAATTTTAACATCAAGAGTGTATTGCGCAGTTGTTTCAAAGTCTAAAGAATCAATTGTTTTAATTTCACCAGAGTTGGCATCAATAGTAAATAAAGAGGTCGTTGAAACAAATGAATAAGTGTGACTTTGTCCACCATCAACCATGTCAAATGTGAGTGCAACATTAGAAGGTGCACATTTTGATGTATCACCACTCTTGCAAGCAGCACGCTTAGGAACGTTTTCTTCAACATGAACGGTGTAGCCAGAAACACTTGGAGCTTCATTAACATCATTTACTTTAACTGTAATTGTCATATCGCTACTTTTTGACGATTCATCATTGTCATGAGCAAAAACTTTTACTTTAATTTCTTTTTCAGTTTCATAATCGAAACCACGTTTGGTTTGAAGTTGCCATTTCCCACCACTTTGTACAAGGTTAAAATCATCAGATGATCCTGCAGTAAATTTAAATTGAATAGTATTCCATTCCGGTTTAACATCCTTTTCTATTACCTTCAATTCTGATACAACAACCGCATTAACT